>QMCD01000015.1_pt1 | contig 237291 bp, 221 predicted proteins | sample 1821841 | NCBI WGS metagenome assembly QMCD01 (sample SAMN01991225, study PRJNA193472) | Termite gut metagenome, whole genome shotgun sequencing project. | isolation source: worker | host: Macrotermes natalensis
AATTGCCTCTCGGCTTCTCCCTTCGCCTTTCGCTTCCCTTTCCAAAAAACTCGGAATTACGGGTCTTTCTTTTTCGTTGTTTAATTTTCAAGGTCCGATTTTGTGTTGAAGCAGAAATATCAAATGCACTTCCGCTTCACACCCACTTTTATGCCTCCTGCGCAACCGCGCTGTTACGACATAAATGCGCCCTTTTGAGAGGCGCTTGATAATAATATCAAATCTACTTGAAGATGTCAACTGTTTTTTCAAGAAAATTCGGGATTATTTCCTGATAATCCTTTTATCGCTGTATCTTGTGCTTTTGCCGTGATTCGACACAAGGATTCCCCTGCTTTCATCATTACAAAAAAGACAGCGCCCCGAAAGAGGCGCTGTTATAAGCTGAGACTTTTACGCAAGGCCCTTCACGCGAAGTCAATCCCCTTGAACTTCTTGAACCCTTCCATCGACTTCTTAATGGATTCAATCTCATCAAGCTTGGTGTGGTCTTGCTCAAGGATAATGAATTCAAGGTTCGGGCATTTCACTGCCGCGTTTATATATGAAGCTATCGGCAGCACGCCGTGACCAATCTCCGTGAATGAATTCTCGCTCTTCGTGTCACGGAAGACCTTTACATTGATGGTTTTGTTTTCGTCTACAAGCCCATTGAACATCATCATCGTTTCGCCTGCGTCTTCGGGAAAATCCTTCTGATGAAGCAGAATAATCCTGTCTTTATACTTCTTCATAATATTGACGGGATTTTGCCCCGCGCGCGCCGCCCAGTAGGTGTCAAGCTCAATGAAGACGAGAGACGGATCTGTGTTCTCCATAATCAAGTCATATATAGTCTTGCCTTCGGTGCAGGTTTGGAATTCCTGATAATGATTGTGGTAATAGAAACGCAGCCCGGCTTGCTTGCAGGCCTTGCCGATATTGTTGTAAATCTCGCAGCGGCGTTTCAGATAATCTATGTCTCCATAAGGAAAGAATTCTATATCACAGCCGATTTGCCTGTTTCCGAGCTCGGCATGATACTCCAGCACCTCGTCAAGAGTTTCCACCATCAGCGGGTTAATATGGCAGCCGATAATCTCAATTCCGAGGTCATGCAGCTTCTTCTTCACTTTTTTCGCCGGCTCGCCGAAGCCCATGCCGGGGTCGTCAAACGCATTATGGTTCGCCGCCTCTATATATCTGTATCCCACATCAGCAACCTGCTCCAAAACCTCATAAGGCTTCTCCGCCAAACTGTTACGCACTGAGTAGAGCTGCACTCCAACTTTCGCCATTTTTTTACACTCCTGTTCTCGTCAATGTCAATACCCCAGCTCTTCGCCTACGATAATGACATATATCCTCTCTACCCTCTGCTTGCCTGTCACAAGATAGTGGCAGCACATTCTGTCCGGAGAATCGCAGCCGTCTGTCATTTTTCCGTCTTTGGCAATACACATGCCGGTCTTCGCGCAGGGAGTGCCTTTATTGAGGCGCATCCCATTTGCAGGCGCGGCGACGGTCTTTGCTCTGTACACCGCCGCTTCCAAATCTCTGACTATCTTATTCTTCCCCGCAATGACGATTACCCTTTTCGGACCATGCGCAATTGCGGAAACCCTATTGGCGTTGCCGTCAACATTATACAGTTCTCCGTCCTCTGTCACGGCGTTCGCACTCGTCAGAAAGGCATCACAGGAATGAAGCTTCGCATATACCTCGGCGGGGTCATTTACCTTTGCTCTGTCAAGGAAATTATACTTTCCGCTGTCCATGAGCGCCAGAACCCCGCTTTCCGAAAGCGTCACAGAACCGCCGCAGGAAATCGTATCGCCGTCGTTCAAAAGCTCCTCAACAAGCTTCAAGGCGTCTTCCTTTGTTTCCGCAAAGCAGGCCTTCATGCCATTTTTCGCGAGAGCCTCCAGCACTCTCCCGATTTTCAAGTCATATGTCTTACGCGCACTTGCGTCCATATTCATCACCTTATCTCTATCATAAAATATTTGCCTATACTAATTATAATCTAAACTCTAACTTTAAGCAAGCCCGATAAGGGCAATGGACAATTGACAATTGATAATTGATAGTTAAGAGCAAGGGCAAAAACATTTTAACCCTCTTTTATAAAGAGGCGTTGCCCGGCGGGGTGGCGCGAATGAAATGAGCGACGGGTGTTTTATTCTCGGTGCTCCGCTAAGTGCGTTGACAGCTAAGGGCAATGAATAAGCGCGGGAAATGGTTGCTCACGAGGAGAAAACCATCTTCCGCGCCGTTTTCAGCTTATATTGGCAATCCGCATCAGAAAACCTTGAATACTTCGATCGCTCTTTCCTTCTGCTTCTTCACCGCGTCATTCGATTCATTCACGGAGTAAATCATGAGGTACTTGCCGCTGTCACTGAGATACGCCGTAATCACCTGGTCGAGCATCGCAAACTTGCCGTATGCCTTGACGGAATTCAGCGCGTTCTGCGCTCTTTCGTTGAGGTTGTTCAAATCGAACTCATATAGCTCAATCTGCGTCTGCTCCTTTTGATAATTCACGACGAACTTGTCGCCCGCCTTCGCGCCGATTGCCTCTTCAGACATCTCCAGCGGCTCGCCCGCAATGATATAGCTGTCCTTAAGGTATCCCTCCAGCCCTTTGAGGTCCGCCGTATATTTGGCGGGGTCCATCACTTCAAGCTCGGTCGGCTTGGTTTCGCCCTCTGAGACCTCGGCCTCCGTCGGCAAAATCAGCTCCGTCGCCGCAACTCCCCCCGTGCTCATGCCGGGCATGCAGGCCGTCATTGACAACGCCAGAACTATAATCAGTAAAACAAGTAAACCTTTTTTCATTTCGCTTCTCCAATATACGTTAGATGTTTCCGTCGATACAACTATATAACTAATCGCTGTTTGTGTCAATCTTCCTACAGCTCTGCTTCAAACGGCCACTTGCGCTTCGGCACGCCGCAGGAGACGAGCTCTGTGTCGATTATCTTCTTCGTGCCGTCGCTTATTTTGCAAGACGGCGTGCTCCATCCGGAAATCTCCCTGCCGCTGAATCTTCTCAGCTCGTTGACGGTTTTTATACCCTTCTCGACGAAAATTTCCGCCTCGTCCTTCGGCAGCTTGATCAGCAGCTCTGTAATCGGCATTTCCGCATATTTTTCTTTTTCAGGGAATTTCTTGTCAAACTCCGCTGTCTCCTCGCCGCCGAGCGTCGTAAAGACCTTGTCTTCATGGAATTTCCCGCCCGCTATGCTCGGCTCTTCATCTGTCAGCGGCAAAGCCATCAAAGCGTCAAAGTTTTTGCCGTCAGGCGCTGTGATGCCGTATTCCGCGGCGTTCACGAAGCCGTAGCGCGGGTAATAATCCGGCTCGCCGTATATAACAATCATCGGGTAATCCGTCTTTTTGGCCTCTTCAATCGTCTTCTCCATAAGGGTCTTGCCCACACCCTTATTCTGATATTCGGGCAAAACGCTCAACGGGCCGAACGTAAGGACCTCCGTCTCGCGGCCGTCCTCCCCGACGATTTTCGCCTTTGAATACATGATGTTTCCCACGAGTTTTCCGTTTGCCTCGGCGACGTAATCCAGCTCCTTCATGAAGCTCGGCAAATCTCTAAGCTTGTGCGCGAGGAGATGCTCGTTGACAGGGTCACTGACCGTCCAGAAGGCTTCGCGTGTGAGCGCCTCAACCTCATGATAGTCCTTTGATTCTTCGAGACGCAGCGTGATTTTCAGCTTCTTTTTGAACATCTCGTTCAAATCGGTATTGGAATATGAGAAAATCACGAAGATGACTATAACGATAACCGAAACCGTGACGCACGCGTCGGATAGATTGAAGGTAGGGAAATTAAAAGGCACGAAGCGGATAAAATCAACAACATAGCCGTGCATGAATCTGTCAATCAAATTGCCCGTTGCGCCGCCCAGCAGGAAAATCCCCGCATATCTCAGCTTATCCCATTTTTCGGCCCTGGGTATCATCGTGAAGACGAGCAGCAAGAGCGCAATCAGAACCAAGTTCACCGCCACAAGAATGCCATTTTGATTCAGAAATGTGCCGAACGCCGCACCCGTGTTCTCCACATACTGAAGCTCCAGAAGCCCCCTGATGAGAACCACGCCCTGCGTGCCCTGGAGGTAGGTGGCGGCAATCCACTTGAAAAGCTGGTCAACGCCCAAAATGGCGAAGAACATTATGATTAGTGCCAGAGTTGTATTCCTTTTGTTTTTCATTTTTCTTTCCTTTCAAATTTTCATCATGCCTAAAAAATTATGCCTGCCATGACAAATAATATATTAACCGCAAAATGCATTACAGTTGAAGCCAGTATCCCCTTTGATGTAAGTGCAATCCCGCCCATGTAAATTCCGCCGAATGCAAACACGGCACATGTCCACAGCGGGAACCCCAATGACAGATGATACACACCGAACGCAATAGCTGATATAATCAGCGCACCCTGCAGAGAGAATATATCCGTCATCCTCGAAAGTATCAGCCCACGCCATATGGTCTCTTCAAGAATGGAATTTACCGCCGCAAACAGCAGCCCATAGCCTATCAAGGCAAGCCCCGGCCTATTTACAAAGAAAAGAATTAACGCCGGAACCAGGCATATTATGCAAAAGATAATGAGGAAGCTTTTAGTCGTCTCTCTTCTTCCTTTCCATATAAAAGGGAAGAAGATTTCTGCCCTGAAATCACCTTTATGCAGGCTGTCTGTTTTGGGCTTTTGAATCAGCCTCCATGCTAAGAACAGTGCCATATATCCGATTAAGCCCAGTCTGTTTATTACAGTCTCAAGCTCATGCGGCAAAGCATTTGCGATGATAATCTGCTCAAGCGGTGCCGACAGATAACTCCAGCAGACATGTCCGAGCACCACGAAAGCGCACAAAAGTAAAAACGCCTTATATTTCTTGTTTAAGAATGAAAGCAAAATAAGCGTTGGGGCAAATATTAAGCTAAATAAAGGGCTATTCAGTTGTGACAGCAAAACTGTTCCGATAAAAAGTATACCGAAAATTATTTCAGTTTTCATTTTTTTGAAAGGTTGCACCGCTTTATTGGTGTCCATGAATCCTCCCGACAAAAGAAAATTGCCTTGCTCGAAAATGAGCAGAGGCAACCTTGGGCATTAAACGAGCCCAAAGCTTCGCCAATGCATGATGGTGACCCGGACGGGACTCGAACCCGTGTTACCGCCGTGAAAGGGCGGTGTCTTAACCGCTTGACCACCGGGCCAGGTAGTACAGTTGAGAGTGAATAGTTGAGAATTGATAGTTAGTGGAACTATCAACTGTTAGCTATAAACTAGCAACTGTCCTTGGGGGCATCTGAGTATTGCATACGCAATCCTCCACGATGCCGTTCGAACTTCATTCGAACTGGTAGCGGCAAGTGGACTTGAACCACCGACCTGCCGGGTATGAACCGATTGCTCTAGCCAGCTGAGCTATGCCGCCACATATACTTCTCAAAGAAATCTCAAAGAGAAGCGCTATTTATTATAATGTATCGCCGCTTCCTTTGTCAACACCATATATTGATTATTCTGAGATAGTTGCCTTTTATTACCGCCCTGTTGGGTAGCGCCTGCGTTATTTCTTTGCCCTCTTTTGTAAAGAGGGCTAAAGTGCTTTTTGCCCTTCATGGCCTTGACTATGCACTTCGTGCGTCGCTGCGCTCATTATCAACTGTTAACTGTTCTTAAACGGGCGGGCATGGAAACCCGCCCCTACATGGAATATCTATTGTTCATCTCTTGCCCTTAACTGTCAACTATCTATTCTCAACTATTAACTGAATAGTTGGGGGCTTCCTTCGTAATCTGAATGTCGTGCGGGTGGCTTTCCTTCAAGCCCGCGCCTGTTATTTCCACGAACTCCGCCTTGGCGTGCAATTCCCCGATGTTAGCACAGCCAGTATAGCCCATGCCAGAGCGAAGCCCGCCGAGCATCTGAAAGACCGTATCCGAAAGCGGCCCTTTATACGGCACACGACCCTCCACGCCCTCCGGAACATATTTCTTCTGCTCCGCCTGGAAGTATCTGTCGCCGCTTCCTATATCCTGATTCATCGCGCCCATGCTGCCCATGCCGCGGTAAACCTTAAACTGCCTGCCCTGATAAAGCTCATATTCTCCCGGAGATTCCTTGCAGCCCGCCACCAGGCTGCCGAGCATAACGGAATCCGCGCCCGCGGCAAGCGCCTTCACTATATCTCCGCTGTACTTTATCCCGCCGTCGGCTATAACGGGGATTCCATGCTTCGAAGCGGCGCAGGCGGCGTCATAGATTGCTGTAATCTGCGGCACGCCTATGCCCGCGACTACTCTCGTCGTGCAGATTGAGCCGGGGCCGATGCCCACCTTTACGCAGTCTGCGCCCGCATCAATCAATGCCCTCGCTCCGTCTCCCGTCGCGATATTGCCGGCAATCACCTGCAGATTCGGATACGCTTTTTTCACCTTCGCCACGGCCTTGATTACGCCCTCGTTGTGTCCATGCGCCGAATCCAGCGCGACCACGTCCACCTGCGCTTCAATAAGCGCCGCCACTCTCTCAAGCACGTCGCCGGTAGCGCCGATTGCCGCGCCGCACAGCAGCCTGCCGCCTGCGTCTCTTGCCGAAAGCGGATACTGCACCGCCTTTTCGATATCCTTTATAGTAATAAGCCCTTTGAGCTTTCCGTTTCCGTCAACTATCGGGAGCTTCTCAATTCTGTGCTTGCGAAGGATTTCCTGCGCGTCTGTGAGCGTCGTGCCGACGGGCGCGGTGATGAGATGGTCCTTCGTCATCACGTTCTTTATCGGCTGGTCGAAATCCTCTTCGGACATGAAGCGCATATCCCTGTTCGTAACAATTCCGACGAGCTTATCGTCTGTATCGACAATAGGCACGCCGGAAATTTTGAATCTGCCCATAATTTCATCAGCCTCTCTCACGAGATTGTTCGGGCCGAGGAAGAAGGGGTTAATTATTACGCCGTTCTCTGACCTTTTTACTCTGTCAACCTGGTCTGCCTGAGCCTCAATGCTCATGTTCTTGTGGATAATTCCGATGCCGCCCTCTCTGGCAATCGCAATGGCCATGTCGCTTTCCGTCACGGTGTCCATCGCCGCGGTGAGAATCGGCGTGTTGAGGCTGATTGTCTTCGTCAGACGCGTGGAAAAATCCACGTCAGCCGGCAGCACGTGTGACTCCGCCGGAATCAGCAGCACGTCGTCGTAGGTGTAACCCTTTTTGATAAACTTCTTTGAAAAATCGGTGGTCAGCATGTTATTCTCCTTTCACATACAAAAGCTTCGTTTTTCATCTATCTAAAATTACATTGCCAACTTAATAAAAAATTCATCCTGCTGCCTCAGTGCGTCTTTTACTTCAGCCACATTTTCAGCATTGAACTTTGGAAGTGGAACGACACCGTAGCCACATAAAAAGCCTTGCTTGCCATCAGATACTCTGATTCCGTACCCCAGCGTTCCGTCGCAGTTTCCGCAGCCAAAGCATTTTGCCTCATATCCAAGCTTGCTCCAATATGCAAGACGCATTTTCAGTGCCTCAGAAAAGATGCCGGAGTATTCGGGAAGAGCATAAAACTTCATTGCAAGCTCCCAGAAATTGGGGTTTGAGCTTATTTTGAGGATTGACTTTTTAACACGGCTTTTTGTGAAATCCACATAATCTTGACGAACACCCTTGAGTGCAGGCATATAGCCCAGTGACATGGCATACTCCGCAACTTCCTGATAACTCTCTTTTAAGCCGTCAGGCAATGCGCCGATAACCTTTTCCAAGGCCGCTTCCTGTTTTGCCGTCATAACAAACCTCCGACAAATATTCCGATGAGGTATAAAAAATCCCCGAATGGTCTATGGTTAATAGAATTTGCTTCGGGAATCATGTGTATATTGTTCAGTATTATAGCACTCTGAAATGGCATTTTCAATCTCTTTTTCAAATTTATGGTTTCCTCTAAAAAAAGCACACAGCCCAAGCGTTTTTTGTTGTATTTTCAAAGCCGGAGGCAGGCCGTAATTATTTTTTGCAAAAGCACGGAAAAACTATTGACATTGCCGGTGTGTTTGATATATTTATTTAGTTATATATAGAATAGGAGGATTCACTATGCCATTGATTCTTTCAGGCGGCGGGGATCCGGAGCAGGTTGTTCCCATTGATGAGTATTACGCCTCTCTGCTTGATTTATCAAAGCCTGTTTTGTATATCCCGATTGCCACGGAGGCTTCGACGTATACTTATGATGAATGCCTTTCGTGGTTTACCGAGACCTATAAACCTTACGGAATTGAAAAGGCAGAGCTGTGCACGGATTTATCCTCGGCGCAAATTGACGGCCGCTATAACTCTGTGTTTATCGGCGGGGGGAATACCTTCAAGCTCTTGAGGGCAATCAAGGAGTCTACGTTTGAGGCGCAGATTAAGGCCTTCCTTGAAAACGGCGGGATTGTTTACGGCGGCTCGGCCAGGGCGATTATCTTCGGCGAAACGATTGAAACCGCACGCTTGGGCGGCTCCTCTGATGAGAACAATGTCGGGCTTGCGGATTTATCCGGCATGAATCTTTGCGGTGACCACGACATCTTTTGCCACTATACCGATGAAGATACCGTTCCCGAAGGCTATGGCAGGCCGCTGTATCTGCTGTATGAAGACTCCGGCATAGTGATAGACAGCGATGTCACTGCGCTGGGCAAGAAATTCAAAGAGATAGTATAGCGCAGCTATAAAAATTCACTATATATACGCCTCACACGGAGGCTTTGGGGGGAATTATGAGCTTAAAGAGAAGGCTCGGCTCTATACGAATTGACGGCCTGATCATCGCGGTGTTCTGCGGGGCGTTTTGGTTTGCGTGGGCCTTTGGGTGCTATCAGGGCGTCTATCTGCAAAAGAACGGCTTTTCGCCGTCTGACATGGGTGTGCTGAACGCCATTTGCGCGGCGGTGGGCATTGCCTCTGTGGCGTTTTGGGGCATGATGAGCGACAGAATCGGCTCGATTAAAAAAATCGTTTTCATTCTGATAATCGCGGGAGCTACGCTATATGCCCTTGTGCCGCTTATCCCTGTAAACCTGCCGTATTCCTCAATCCTCTTTCTCGTTTATCTGCCGCTTGTGAACTTCTTCCGCGGCTCAATGGTGCCGATGAAGGATAACCTGGAGGTGCGCTCATGCAACGCGATGGGGCTGAATTTCGGCAAGATACGCAGCTTCGGCTCGTTTATGTTTACCATAGGAAGCCTGATTATCTCCGCGTTGCTCTCAACCTTCCTCGACGTGAAGCACACGTTCTGGATTGCGCTTGTGCTCATGCTTCCCGCAATTCTTCTCACGCTCAAAATGAATGACCCAGTGCATGTCAGAAAAACCGGTGAAACAAAAGCAAAGCGCGAAAAACTTGACATTCGCCCGCTTCTCAAAAACGGCAAATATATAAGCTTTCTCCTGTTCGCGTTGGTCTTTTATATCGCGGCGAACACGGAAATTAACTTTATACCCTATTATATGGCCGATATCGGCGTGGATTCCGGCAATTACGGCTTCTTCCTCGCCTACCGCGGCGCTTTGGAGATTCCGCTTCTGCTGCTCATGAGCCGGCTCAGAAAAAGGATAAAGCTCGAGTATCTGCTTCTTTTAGGCGTTCTTCTCATGAGTGTGGAGGTTCTGCTGTTTGCCTCTTTCGCGCGCTCACTGCCGACGATGCTCCTCAGCACCACCTTCTTCGGGCTGGGCAACGGAGTCTTCATCGGCTCTTCGCTCAATTACCTCTATGAGCTCGCACCCAACAATCTAAAAGCCACGGCGCAGTCTTTCTTCACGGCGGTGGCGTCCGGCGCGGGAATAATCGGAAACCTCGTCGGCGGCATGGTGTTCAGCGCGATGAATGCCACGGATTTTTACTTCGTCGTCTTCGGGCTGTATCTCCTCAGCGTGTGCGTGTTTGTTGTTTCTTCGCGGTTCGGGAAGAAGAAGGCGGAAACACCGGAAGTTCAAGCAGAATAATAAAAAGAACCCGTGAGGGTTCTTTTTATTTGCTATTTGCTGTCAGCCGCTCTTTCCCGCCCATATACATTTGCAGGGGCTTCGGGATTTTCACGCTGCCGTCGGCCGTGAGGTTGTTCTCCAAAAAGCAGATGAGCATTCTCGGCGGGGCGACGACCGTGTTATTGAGCGTGTGGGCGAAGTAATTCCCCTCTGCTCCCTTCACGCGAATGCCCAGCCGCCTCGCCTGTGCGTCTCCGAGGTTCGAGCAGCTGCCGACCTCGAAATATTTCTTCTGCCTCGGCGACCACGCCTCGACGTCTATGCTCTTGACCTTCAAATCCGCCAAATCACCCGAGCAGCACTCAAGCGTTCTGACGGGAATATCCAGCGTGCGGAAGAATTCCACCGTGTGCGAAAGCATTTCCTCGAACCATCTCATGCTCTCCTCCGGCTCGCAGACGACAATCATCTCCTGCTTCTCAAACTGATGGATTCTATACACCCCGCGCTCCTCTATGCCGTGCGCGCCCACCTCTTTCCTGAAGCACGGGGAATAGCTGGTGAGCGTCTGTGGCAGTTTCTCCTGCGGCAAGATACTGTCAATGAATTTACCTATCATCGAATGCTCGCTCGTGCCGATGAGGTAGAGGTCTTCGCCTTCGATTTTATACATCATGTTTTCCATCTCGGCAAAGCTCATGACACCCGTCACGACGTCGCTGCGAATCATGAACGGGGGGATGCAGTATGTGAAGCCCTTGTCTATCATGAAATCGCGAGCGTATGAAAGAATCGCCGATTGCAGCCTTGCAATATCTCCCATGAGATAATAGAAGCCGTTGCCGCTGGTTTTGCGGGCGCTGTCCAAATCTATGCCGTCGAGGCTTTCCATTATTTCCGTGTGGTACGGGATTTCAAAATCCGGCAGTTTTGCCTCTCCGAACCTCTCCACCTCCACATTCTCGGTGTCGTCTTTGCCGATTGGCACGCTTGCGTCGATTATATTCGGAATCACGAGCATGCGCTCTTTGATTTCAGCGTTCATCTGTGCTTCGTTTTCCTCAAGTGCGGCGAGCTCGTCGGCGATTGCCTTGACCTTTCCTTTGGCTTCCTCGGCTTCATCTCTTTTGCCCTGCGCCATCAGCCCGCCGATTTCCTTGCTTACCGAATTCCTGAGCGCGCGCAAATCATCACCTTTCTGCTTGGAATCACGAAACTGCCTGTCAAGCTCAATTACTTCATCCACGAGCTTTAATTTCTCATTTTGGAATTTCTTTTTAATGTTTTCCCTAACTGAATCAGGGTTTGTTCTTATAAGCTTAATGTCAAGCATATTCCTATTTTCTCCCTCTTCTTTTCCACTTTTTCATTGGCCACTGTTGAAAACTGCTGTGAAGTCTTTCTTGTTGCTGTTAAGCAAATTTGCTTTACTCTTATTTTATCTCCTTCAGCTCTGAAAGCAGCGCGCCCAAATCCTCTTCGCCGTAGAATTCAATCGTGAGATTTCCTTTTTTGCGCGTTCCTGAGACTTTCACCTTTCTGCCGAGGCTCTCTGTCAGCGCAAGCTGAGCTTCCTCGTAGTACTGTATCATCTTGGCGGCTCTCTGCGAAACCGCCTTGCGCTCGTTCATCTTCTTCGCAAGCTGCTCGAGCTCTCTGACTGACGTCCCACTCACCGCTTTCTTCGCGGCATCGCGCATGTCATCTTCATTTTTGAAGGCCAGAAGCGTCCTCGCATGGCCCGCTGAAATTTTGCCGCCCTCAAGCAGCTCCTGTATATCCTCCGGCAGGTTCAAAAGCCGCAAGGCGTTCGTGATAGCCGGGCGGGATTTCCCTATTGTCTTGGAGACCTCCTCCTGTGTGAAATCCTGCGTCTCAATGAGCGTGCGGTAGCCCTTTGCCTCCTCAAGCGGGGTTAAATCCTCTCTTTGCAGGTTCTCAATCAGCGCGAAAATCATTTCCTCGGTGTCCGTCATTTCCCTGACGACCGCCGGCACCTCGCGCAGTCCTGCCATTCTCGCGGCACGCCACCTGCGCTCACCCGCGACAATTCTATAACCGCCCGCAGGCATAGGGCGCATCAACAGCGGCTGGAGAATCCCGTGCTGTGAGATGGAATCGGCCAGCTCAGCCAGCGCCTCGCTGTCAAATTCCTTCCTCGGTTGTTCGCGATTCGGCTCAATTTCACTGATTTTAATGCTCTCTGTGTTCAGCGCGTCAATGGAGTTCTCTTCAAAAATCGCGCTGATTCCCTTTCCCAAACCCTTCTTCTTCACAATACCCTCCTAGTTGTTCCTTATTATCTCATCCGCAAGCTGGCTATATGACTCGGCGCCCTTCGAGGCTCTGTCATAGTATAAAATCGGCTGACCGAAGCTCGGCGCCTCTGAAAGCCGCACCGTGCGCGGTATCACTGTCTTAAACACCTTGCGCGGGAAGAATTTCTTCACCTCTTCGACCACTTGCTGTGTCAAATTCAGCCGCCCGTCATACATCGTGAGCAGCACGCCTTCGATATCCAGCCGCTCATTATAATGCTTTTTGACCAGCCGCACCGAGTTCATGAGCTGTGAAAGCCCCTCAAGCGCATAATACTCGCACTGTATCGGCACAAGAATTGTGTCTGCGGCGTTCAGCGCATTCGTCGTAATAAGCCCCAATGACGGCGGGCAGTCGATGATTATATAATCATAATCGCTTCTGATGAGCGAAAGCGCGTTCTTCAGCACAGCCTCGCGGTTTTTTACAGCCGGCAGCTCGATTTCAGCCGCCGCCAAATCCATGCTGGAGGGAATCAGGCTTAAATTCTTGAATTCCGTCTTGATTACGGCTTCTTTCACGTCTGCGCCGTCAATCATGACCTCATACATCGTCGTTTCGGTCTTTCGCCTGTCAACACCCACGCCGCTTGTGGAATTGCCCTGCGGGTCTGTGTCCGCAAGCAGCACCCGCTTGGCCTTATCTCCCAAAGCCGCGGCAAGGTTAACGGCTGTCGTCGTCTTTCCAACGCCGCCCTTTTGATTTGCAACTGCAATTATCTTTCCCATAGCGCCCTCAATCTTCATAATATATTGATTAGTATAGCATAATTCCGATAAAAAACAAAGAGAAATCCTGATTTATCTCCAATTGTTTCACATGAAACAAGGGGGGGCATTGCCCCCCTTTCTCTTTGGCTTCTTATTCAGAGCGGATGCTTTGTTATCGTCCCGCCGTGCCGTGGGTATTCCTTCGGCGTGAAGTTCAGCTTGCGGATAATCACGATGCTTCGCCTGTCGCCGGAAGGCAGCGCTAAATTCTCGCGCCGCTCAATGCTTCCCCCAAGTTTAGCTATCGAATTTTCCGCCTCAAGCAGCTCTTCATCTATCTCCGCGGATTTCATCGCAATGAAATGCCCTTTCATCTTCACAAGCGGAAGGCAATACTCTGCAAGTGTGTTGAGCCTCGCTACTGCACGCGATACAGCGACGTCATAGCTTTCTCTCATTTCGTGCATTCTGCCGGCCTCCTCCGCTCGCTTATGGACGGTAAGCGCCTCAAGGTTAAGCTCCTTAGAAACCGCATTCAGGAAACCAAGGCGCTTGTTCGAGCCGTCTAGAAGCGTGATTTCTATATCGGGGCGCATTATCTTAAGCGGAAGCCCCGGGAAGCCCGCGCCTGTGCCTACGTCAACTATCTTGGCGTGCGGCTTTATCTCGAAAGCCTTCAGTAAGCTGAGGCTGTCAATAAAATGCTTCAAGAGTATATCATCAGGCTCTGTAATCGCTGTGAGGTTGATTTTCTCATTCCACTCTAAGAGCATTTTCATATACCTTTGGAACGTCTCCGCCTGCTCCGGCTTTATCTTAATACCAAACTCTTTTCCGGCCGCAATGAGCTTATTCTCTATATTCTCCATCAGCTTTCACCGCCCTTGTTTGCCGCAAGCCAGATGAGCAACACAGATATGTCCGCAGGGCTCACGCCGGAGATTCTTCCTGCCTGCCCGATGTTTTCAGGCTTGACCGCGTTCAGTTTCTCAATCGCCTCCAAGCGAAGCCCCTTTATCACTGAATAATCCATCGCGCGTGACAGCTGCTTTGCTTCGAGGCGCTTCATCTCATCAATGTCTGCCTGCTGTTTCTTGATGTAGCCCTCATATTTCAGCTCAATCTCCACTCGCTCAAAGATTTCCTTGGGTAAATCCGGCCTTGTTTCATCAACCGGACGCAAAGCCGCATAATTCAACTGCGGTCTTTTCAGCAGCTCGGCGAGCTTAATTCCTGAAGAAACAGGAGATGTTTCATGTGAAACTAGTATTTCATTCAAGGCATCTGTTGGCGGCAATGTCACCTTTCTCACGCGCGCCAGCTCTGTATCTATCATAGCCTTCTTCGCCTCAAAGTCTGCAAAGCGCTTAGCCGATATAAGCCCAAGCTCATGGCCGAGCGGCGTGAGGCGCTCATCGGCGTTATCCTGACGGAGAAGGAGACGATACTCCGAGCGCGAGGTCATCATTCTGTATGGATCAGCGGCGCCCTTCGTTATGAGGTCATCTATAAGCGTGCCGATGTAAGAATTCTCTCTGCCGAGCACTATCTCGCTCTTGCCCTGCACCTTCCTCGCTGCGTTTATCCCCGCGACGAGACCCTGCGCCGCGGCTTCTTCATAGCCTGAGCTGCCGTTGAACTGCCCCGCGCCGTAGAGACCGGGGAAATCACGGAATTCAAGCGTGGCGTTCAGCTGAAGTGAATCGGCGCAATCATATTCAATTGCATAGGCGCTGCGCATAATTTCCACATTCTCAAGGCCGCTGATAGTTCGGTAAAACTCAATTTGCACGTCCTCCGGCAAGGATGAGCTCATGCCCTGAAGATACATTTCTTCGGTATCCAGCCCGCAAGGCTCGATAAACAGCTGATGGCGCGGCTTGTCCTTAAAGCGCACGATTTTATCCTCAATACTCGGGCAATAACGCGGGCCGATGCCCTCAATCATTCCGCCGTAGAGCGGTGAACGCTTGATGTTAGCAAGAATGACCTCCTTTGTTCTCTCGTTCGTCCAGCTTATATAGCATTCCCGCAGGTTCTTGATTTCCTTCGTCTCATAAGAGAAAGGCACGGGCGGTTCATCACCGTACTGCACCTCTAGCTCGGCAAAATCAAGCGAGCCCTTTTTTACGCGCGCAGGTGTGCCTGTCTTGAATCTCTTCATTCTAATGCCGAGCTTTTCCAGTGCGTTCGGCAAAAATGCAGAGGGGAAGAGGCCGTCGGGTCCGCTTTCATATGAGACGTCTCCGATAAAGATTCTGCCTCCCAAAAAAGTACCCGTCGCGATTATTACCGCCTTCGCCTCATAAACTCCCTCCATGCGTGAGGTCAGCCGCCATATCCCATTATCTTGCTCCAAATCGACTATCTCCGCCTGACGCAGCTCAAGATTATCGCACAGCTCCAGCTTGTGCTTCATCAGCTTTGAATATTCGAGCCTGTCTATCTGCGCGCGCAGTGAATGTACCGCCGGCCCCTTGCCGAGATTAAGCATTCTGCTTTGAATCGTCACCGCGTCAGCAGTTTTGCCCATCTCGCCCCCGAGTGCGTCTATCTCGCGCACAAGGTGACCCTTCGCCGTGCCGCCGATACTCGGATTACACGGGCAGTTCCCGACACCATCCATATTTATCGTGAAGAGAATCGTCTTGCAGCCCAGACGCGCCAAAGCAAGCCCCGCCTCTATTCCCGCGTGACCCGCCCCGATTATCGCCACATCATAATTTCCCGCCTGATATTTCATTTTACCTCATCTATTTCCCAACACAGAATTTTTCAAACACCTCGTTGATGATTTCTTCGCTGACCTTTTCGCCAGTGAGACTATAAAGCGCCGCCAAAGCATTCTCCACGCAAACCGTCACGGCGTCAAGCGTAATGCGGCTTTGCAGCGCATTCAGCGCCTCCTGCAGGCTGCTTCGTGCTGTCTGGGCGTCTCTCCTTTGCCGCTCGGTGTACAATGCTCCGTTTGAGGGGTCATAATCGGCTGTATTCAGGACGCTTTCGACAGTTTTCGATAATTCCTCGACGCCTTTTTCTTCTCTCGCCGAAATATGAACCACATGCGCAAAGCCGTTTTCTATCACTCTCTCATCAAGCAGTGATGGCAAATCCGTTTTATTCACAACGGCAATCGCCCGTTTATTTTTGAGCGCGCCGATTATCTCCATGTCCTCATCGTCAAGCGGCCTTGAGGAATCAAACATCGCGAGCACCAGCTCTGCCGTCTCCATTCTCTCGCGCGAGGCCGAAACGCCGATTCTCTCCACCGCATCGGCCGTTTCGCGAATTCCCGCCGTGTCTGAAAGGCGCACCGGAATTCCCGCAATCATCACGCTTTCCTGCACGACGTCACGCGTCGTGCCCGGGATTTCCGTCACAATTGACCTCTGCCGCCCCGAAAGCAAATTCATCAGCGTGGATTTCCCCGCGTTCACCTTGCCGACTATCGCAGCGTCAACGCCGTCAGCAAAGATGCGCCCCTTTTCAAATTCACGAAGGAGCTCGCTCAAATCATCTATACACAGCTGAAGGATTCCCTCTAAACTGTCCTCCTCAACCTCGGGTATATCCTCCTCGGGGAAATCCGCCCATGCCGCCAGATGTGCCGCGGTATCCTTGATTCTATCCCGCGCCCTCGCGATTCTGGTTGAAAGGATTCCCGCCTCACCCTGAAGCGCCGTCTTTGCCGCTTCTTCGCCGGAAGCCGAGATGAGGCGCATGACCGCCTCCGCCTGGGCTAGGTCGATTTTCCCGTTCAGGAAAGCCCGTTTCGTGAATTCACCTGCCTCGGCGAGCCTTGCTCCGGCGTCCAGCACTGCGGAGAGAAGCTTTCTCGTCACGAAAAGCCCGCCATGGCATGAAAGCTCCACGACGTTCTCGCCCGTATAACTTTTCGGCGCAGTGAAAACCAGCGCGATTACGTCGTCAATCTTCTCGCCGCTTTTATCCGCCGCATATCCCAGCGCTGCGGTATAGCCTTTCATTTCGCTCGGCTTTTTGCTTCTCTCAGAGCTGAAAACTCTGTCTGCTATATCAAGCGCGTTTTCGCCGGAGAGCCGGACAATCCCTATGCCCGCCGGCGCGTTCGCAGTGGAAATCGCAGCTATACAATCCATCTTCTCACCGTCTTCCAATATATGCTACATTTGTCGAGCTTATAAAAAGCCCCCTATATTATAGGGAGCTTTAATTATAAAAGCAAATTATTCTTCGCCGTCATTGGGCTTCGGGACATCAATCTTGCCGTAAACCCTCGCGGTGGGATCGTCCTGCTTTCTCTCCGCCGGTGCAGAGTTTTGGAGTCTGCTCGCATTTCCGGCGTTCCTGTTATAACCGCCTCTTCCGCCGCCTCTTCCGCCGGTATTCCGATTGCGGTTGTAACCGCCCCTGTCTCGGCCGTCACGATTATAGCCGCTTCCTCTGCGCTCACCGCCCTCGGGCCCGATGACCACATGGCGACCCATATCCTCTCCCTCACTCCAGGATTTCGCGCCGTCAATCTCCTGAACCGCAGTGTGAATGATTCTTCTTTCATACGGATTCATCGGCTCAAGATGATTGTTTCTGCCGATTTTAATCGACTTCAAAGCCATCTTCTTGCCGAGAGATTCAAGCGTCTCCTTGCGCTTCGCGCGGTAATTTCCTACGTCCAGCGTAATGCGGTAATACTTTTCCTCAACATGGTTTGCCACAAGCGACGCCAAATACTGCAAGGAATCCAGTGTTTCACCTCTGTGCCCGATAATAAAGCCCACATCGCCGCCCGAAAGAACAAGTGCCGCGCCGGCTTCATTTTCAATGATGTCTATCTCAACTCCGTCAACGCCCATATTCGTAAGAACCTCTGAAATATAAGCCGAGGCCTGCTTCGCCGGATTTTCAAGCTTTCCTGCCGCCTTTTTACTTTCCTTTTTCGCTTTGGGCGCTGCCTTTGCCGGTTCCTCACTCACTGGTTTCTTCGGCTCAGGTCTGCCGTCATCAAAGCTTACGCGCACCTTAGCCGGATTTCCCCCGAAAAGCCCTAAGGTCTTCTTCGTGGGCGTTTGGAGCACCTCTACGCTGATGTCAAATTCATCCTCGGCACCAAGCTCCTGCTTTGCATTCTCAATGGCCTCTTCCACCGTATTGCCCGTCGCAATAGCCTCTCTAAACATATTATCCTCCTTCGCGGCCTATTTGCCGCATTACGCTTACTTTTTCTTACGCTTCCCCTGGTTACCCTGCTTTTTCTCATTTGTCTGCTGTGTATTCTGAGCGGATAATTTATCCGCAATCTGCTTCTGTGTGCTTGCCGGCAGCGGCCTGATATTGCCTTCTGCCAACTCAAGTGAAACGGCTCTTTGCGCCTCTGCCATAGCTGTCATAATATTAGCGCTGAAGAATTTGTTCATAAGCAATGTCTGGCCGAACTGCATCACGCCGGACACCACCCAGTAAAGACCCACGGCCGCGGGGAACTGGTAGGACCAGTAAACGCCCAGCAACGGCAGTGCGTACATCATGACCTTCATGCATCCGCCGCCCGCGCCCTGCTGGCCTGACATAGCAGGATTTCTGAACTGCATGTAGAGCTGCGTTCCGATTGACGTGACGAACGAAAGCACGGGGATAGTCCAGAGAAAGTCCATAAAGCCCGAGCCGCTCGGCGAATTCAGAAGATTCAGCCCGAGGAAATTGAAGCCCTGCGAGAACATATCAAGCTTTGATAAATCTGCGGCACTGAACATGGGGGTGAGATATTCCCTGAGCGCGTCGAAGTTCTTTATGACCTCGAGCTCAGGATAAGCGCCCTGCGAAATCATTCCGGGAAGCCGCGCGACGAAATTGGAGGCCTCCGCAATGGAATTTGCGTCAAGGTGCAGTGTGTTTGAAAGCGGGGAGATAATCGAGTAATAGATACCCATCATTATGAGCATCGGAAAAATGGAGACCAAGCAGCCCGCCGAAGGCTTCACGCCCTCTTTATCGTAGAGCTTCTGCACCTCCTGCGAATATCTCTGCCTGTCCTTGCCGTACTTTTGCTGAAGTTCCTTCTGCTTTGCGGCCATCTTGGACTGCGACGCCATGCTTCTCTGCTGCTTTATCGAGAACGGAAACATTATCGCCTTGGTAACCAACGTGAAGAAGATTATGGCGACGCCGTAATTGTTGAAGATATAGAACAGAGCCCACAGCAAATAGCCGAATACACTGCCGATATAGTTAAAAATTTGCATTACTCTCTCCAGTTTCCAGCATACATTATATATGATTAATATATGATTATAAAATCATAACTCGCTCTTCTTTGTTTTCAGCTCCGGCACGGGGTCATATCCGCCCTTGCTGAAGGGGTTGCACCGAAGAAACCTCCACAGCGTCATGAAGCCGCCCTTGAAAGCCCCGAAGCGCTCAATCGCCTCCAGCCCGTATTGAGAGCAGGTAGGGATATACTTGCATCTCGGCGGGGTGTTGGGGGAGATATTCTTCCTGTAGAAATTTATGATGGATAAAAAAACTCTTTTCATTTTGCGTTGCCCTTGCCTGTAGTTGCCTTGCCGAGATTCGTCAGAATCGGAGTTATAGCCTTCAGAATATCCCCGCTCTTCACATACGGCGTCTTGCCGCGCGCCACAAAGACGATATCATAGCCCGGCGCTATCTTCTCCGCAATTTGCATATATGCGGCGACGACAACCCGCCTCGCGCGGTTGCGCTTGACGGCGTTTCCTATTTTCTTGCTTGTAGTGATACCTATACGGGCTTTCCTGAAGCGATTCTTCTTGGTGTAGATTACCACCACCGGCGTGACGTGGCTCTTGCCGCTTCTGTAAAGCCTGTGGAAATCATTATTGCGGGTGAGCTTTTCAATCTTCATTTTATGACCGTCTCCCGTAAAAATATGCACGTTTTAACCGGCATACAACAAAGAAAGGTCACGCTCTGGTGACCTTAAAGGCAATCAATAAGATAAACGAGCTCTGCCCTTTGCCCTGCGGCGTGAAAGTACTTTTCGTCCGCTTTTATCGGACATTCTCTTCCTGAAGCCGTGCTCCTTCTTTCTGTGAAGCTTCTTCGGCTGATATGTTCTCAGCATATAAAAACCCTCCTTTCGGGATGTAAAATTGACTTGATCCTGTTAAGCCTTGCGAGTTAACATTATACATTATGAAGCCCTTTTATGTCAACAGATATTTCCCTTAATCCTGCGCATTTTTTGAGCCTTTTTTCACTCAAAATTATTTTGCTTTTTCCGGCTTTCAACATAGGGCAAAAAAAGCGTTTATTTTTCCTTCTGACTACTATACATAGTATAGAAAAAATTATCTTTCCAATAAAGCAAAATCATGGGGTTTGAAAAAGTTTTCAACAATGTGCTATACTATATGTCAAATGATAATAAAGAGGGCAAAATTAGGAAATGGAAAATTTTTCAGAGGCTTGGGAATCTATTAGTAATTACTGCAAAAACAATATCTCAGACGTCGCCTATGAGACGTGGTTCAGAAAGCTAAAACCCGTCGGGCTGGATTTTGACGAGGGCACGGCGATAATCGAAGCGCCGAACAATTTCAACAAGCAAACCATAATAAGGTGCTACAGCGAGCTCTTGTGTGACGCATTTGAGAGCATTTTCGGCAAGGGAATCAGCTTTCAGCTGCTTGTGAGAGACGAACTCCCCAGAGCTAAAGCGGAGAGCTCCACCGAAGCGAACGACTATGAGCTGACGTTCGACAGCTTCGTCGTTGGGCCTTCAAACCGCTTTGCTCACGCTGCATGCGTGGCAGTGGCAAGCAAGCCGGCCGCGGCGTATAACCCGCTGTACATCCACGGCAGCTCCGGCTTGGGGAAAACGCATCTTCTGCACGCGATAGCGAATGAAATAGAGGCCACTGACTCCAATCTTTCAATAGTATATATCAACGGCGAGGAATTTACAAATGAGATGATTGACGCCATCAGAAGCAGCACGACGCCGCTTTTCAGGGAAAAATACCGCCAGGCCGACGTCTTCCTCGTTGATGATATACAATTCATCGCCGGGAAAGATTCTACAATGGAAGAATTCTTCCACACCTTCAATGCTCTGCATCAAGCCAATAAACAGATTATTCTCACGTCAGACCGCCCGCCGAAGGATATTTCTTCTTTGGAGGAAAGGCTCAAAACGAGATTTGAAAGCGGCCTGATGGCGGATATTCAGCCCCCTGATTTAGAGACAAGAATAGCTATCATAGCAAATAAAGCCAAGCAAATTGGGCTTGATATTCCGGATAACGTTACGGAATATATTGCCAACAGATTAAAGAGCAATATCCGCCAGCTTGAAGGCGCGGTTAAAAAGCTGAAGGCCTATTATCTTTTAGAGGGCAAGCCGCTCAATATCACCACGGCGCAGGCCGCCATCAGTGACATTATGAATAACAGCCAGCCCACACCCGTGACGGTTGAATTGATTATCGAAGAGGTGGGCAGAACCTACGGAGTTATCGCCGAGGACATAAGGTCTTCAAAACGCAAGAAAGAGATTTCCCTTGCGCGGCAGATTTCAATGCTTATCATCAGGGAAATAACTCAGCTTTCGATGGTGGAAATCGGCGAAGTATTCAACAGAGACCACTCAACGGTGGTATATGCCGTTAAGGCAGTTGAGGCCAACGTCAAAAGGGACCCGCACATGAGGGCAACGGTTGAGGATATAATCAAGAATATCAGAGACAGGTAATCCACAAGTATTCAACATTTTATCAAGTGTTGAATACTTTTAAGTTGAATATTTTTTGAGCATGATTTTTTAACAAAAACCTCACAATTAAAAGTTGAGTTTTTAAGCTTGGTTCTTTCAGTAATAATCTGTGATATAAAAGTTTTCCCTGTTTTCAACACCCCCTACTATTACCTCTAAATAAAATATATTATAAGACATTATATTAAGGAAAATTTGAGGAAAAACAATTCGTATGACCTTGTTTTTTATTGTTTTTTCACATATAATGTACATATTAAAGGATAAGCAGGTCTTTACACAGGCCAAACAAGGAGGATATATATGAAATTTGCTGTGAATAAAAGTGAAATTACAGATGCCGTAATGAACATACAGAGAGCAGTGTCTTCAAAAACAACTATTCCGGCGCTGGAGGGAATTCTCATCAAAACGATGGGCGGCGGGCTTGAGCTTTCGGCATATGACCTTGAGCTCGGCATTACGACGGTGATTCCCTCAAGTAACTCGGAGGACGGAAGCATTGTACTCAGTGCGCGCGTGTTTTCCGAGATTGTGAGGAAATCGCCCGCGGATATTATTAATGTGAGTGTTGATGAGAAAAACATAGCCACGATTGAAAGCGGGCAGAGCAGCTTCTCAATTATCGGAATTCCTTCTGAGGAGTTCCCCGAGTTCCCGAAGATTTCTGATTCAACAAGCATTAAGCTGCCTGTTGAAATTCTCAGAAGCATGATTCGCCAGACGGTTTTCGCCGTGGCGGACAGCGATTCGAAGCCAATACATCAAGGCAGCCTTTTTAATATTGAGGGCGGCAGGTTTGACATGGTTTCAGTGGACGGCTACCGCCTTGCAAAGCGCACCGAAATGATAGATTTCAAGGGAGATTTGAGCTTCGTCGTGCCCGGCAAAACCTTGCAGGAAATATTAAAGCTTTTGAAAGACAGCGGTGATATTGACATAGCGGCGGGCAGCAGGCACATTATGTTTAAAATAGATAACTATACAGTTATATCAAGCTTGTTAGAGGGTGAATTCCTCAACTATAAGGCGGCTATTCCCGCAGAGACGGCAATTGAGGTGACGGTGAACACGAGAGAGGCAATCGAGAGCGTTGAGCGCGTGTCGCTGCTGATTACTGACAGGCTTAAAAGCCCGCTTCGCTGCACATTTGACGGAAGCTCAATAGATTTGCTGTGCACCACGTCAATGGGACGAGCGAGTGATAAAGTATCTGCACATATCGACGGTGGAAGCGTGGAGATGGGCTTCAATAACAGATACCTGCTTGATGCGCTTCGCAACACAGAGTGTGACGAGATAAAGATTCAGCTCGGCGGCGCATTAAGCCCGATGAAAATCGTGCCGAAGGAGGGCGAGAGTTTCCTCTTCCTGGTTCTGCCGGTAAGGCTGAAAAATGAATAAGCTTAAAATCAATGAAGAGAACATAAGGCTTGATTCCTTCCTTAAATTCGCGGGCTGTGTGGACACCGGCGGCAGAGCGAAGATGGTGATTCAGGAGGGATATGTTACTGTTAACGGAGAGGTTTGCACACAGCGGGGCAGAAAGATAAAAAACGGCGACAGCGTCGGGTTTTCGGGAGAAATTTATGTATGTGAAGCGCCTCAGGTTTGAAAACTTCAGAAACCTCGCTGACGGAGAGATTCTTCCATACGACGGCATAAATGTGATTTACGGAGAGAACGCGCAGGGAAAAACCAACCTGCTTGAGGCTATTTGGCTCTTTACGGGCGGGCATTCCTTTCGCGGCGCGAAGGACGGCGAGCTGCCGAGGATAGACGCCGAAACGGGGAATAATTCGTCTTACGCGAGGCTGCTTCTTGATTTTTACAGCGAAGAGAGAGAGCAGGAGGCCATACTTAACATTCAAAATGGAAGAAGGAATTCCGTTATAAACGGCGTTCAGAAGAAAACAGGCTCGGCACTGATAGGCAAGGTGTGCGCGGTGATTTTTTCGCCGGAGCACCTTTTGCTTGTGAAGGAGGGGCCTTCAAAGCGAAGAGCTTTTATAGACGGCGCAATTTGCCAGATAAAACCGATTTACGCCAAAACGCTGGGTATTTATAACAGGGCTTTGTCGCAGAGAAACGCGCTGCTCAAGGAGATAACAAGGTTTCCGGATTTAACGGAGACAATAGACGTGTGGAATGTGAAGCTTGCGAGGCTGGGCGCCGAGGTTATGGCGGAGCGGCGGGAATATACCGAAAAGCTTGCGAAGAAAAATGAAATCATCTATAATGGCATTTCAAGCGGGCGCGAGAAAATGGAAATCCGCTATTCGCCGTCATTGAAAACGGGAGAGGGCTTCAGCCTCAAAGAGGCGGAGGAAATCTACCTGACGGAACTTCGTGATAATGAGAAATCCGATATAAAGGCGGGCTTCACTACCGCAGGCCCGCACAGAGACGATATGGAGATAAAAATAAGCGGCATGAGCGCGAGAATGTACGGCTCACAGGGTCAGCAGAGAAGCGCAGTGCTGGCGTTGAAGCTGGCGGAAGCGGAGCTTCTGGCAGAGGCCGTAAACGAGCCGCCGCTGGTGCTGCTTGATGACGTTATGAGCGAGCTGGACAGAGGCCGGCAGGATTATCTTCTCAACCATCTTGAGAACAGGCAGGTTTTTATCACGTGCTGCGATTTATCCGTTGTGGATTCTCTGAACGTCGGCGCGAAGTTTTACGTCGAAAAAGGGAATGTTTCGCATAACACCGAATGAAGGGCCATAGTATAAGAATTGAGAAATCAACGGGTGGTTGGCTTACAAATTAAGACGAAGCAGGGAGTGCGACTTAAAAAGATGTATGTGCATTTGGGGGCCGATACGGTGGTGAGAACCGGCGATATAGTCGGTGTGTTTGATTTGGATAATACTACGGTTTCGAAGCACACGAGGGAATATTTGAGAGCGGCGCAGATTGAAAACCGGGTGGTGAATGTCTCGAATGAGCTGCCGAGGAGCTTCGTGGTTTGCCGAAAGAGAAATGAGAGCGAAGAGCTGTATATTAGCCCGATTTCCGTGCAGACACTGCTGAAAAGGTTGACAGAAAACAGCTTGCATAGCGCCGAGTAAGAACATACGCATATGCTTCAGGAAAAGCCAAAATATACGTTTAGTGAACCCAACGAGCGGATAACTTTCAAAATAAAACATAACAAGCATATCGACTTAAAAAGGGGAAAATGATGCAGTATTTCGGAGTGCCGAGATGCCCGTATTGCAATAAGCGGGTGAATATAATAAGAACATGGTCGCTGAAGAAGCAGGGGGAATATAAATGCCCGCGCTGCGGCGGGATTTCCAATATCTTTTTGTCTCCGCTGATTTACGTCTTTGCGGTGATAGCCGTCTTCACTGGCGGCGCGATTTTTTTCTTTCACCGCTTTGTGATGGACGACATCGTGCTGACGACCGCGATTCAGGTGCTGATTCCGTTTGGGTGCTTCTTTTTCCTGAGCCTTTTCACGGTTTACCTCAAAAAACCCGTTATCAATAAGGCTGCTAAGAACGGCAAGAAAAGACGCGCGGAAGCCTCACCGCCCGCACAGGGCGCGCGCAGAACACCTGTGGCGGGGGAGAGAATTCCGCAAAGAGAGAGGAGAACAGCGTCGCCGGTGGCACAGCCGTCGGCACAGCGAACAGTAACGCAGCCGGCGCGCCAGAGAATGTTTAATGATGATTATACGCCGGCAGCAGTGCCGCCGGCGGCACCGCGAAGAGCAACGCCGCAACCGGAGGCACGGAGAAATCCGTCGGAGCGTCAGCCCGGCAGCGTTGCCAACGGAAGACGTTTTGCCTCAGAGGAGGCGCCAAGACCTCGAAATCCCGAGCCGCAGAGACCGAGAAGAATGCCTCAGAGAGAAATGTATGACGACGATGAATAACGAAATTCTAAAACGGAATAAAAAGGCTGTCCTCATGGCGGCCTTTTTTACATTTATGAGGACACCCTATATCGGCAGGAAGAGGGTTGTTTTCTTTTTTGAGGGGTAAATCATTTTCAGACCACAAAAGAGGGTAGAGAAAAGCATTTTTGCTTTACATTTCCCACAAAATATGCTATACTTAATTAAAGTAAAGCGAGGGAAAAATCCGTATTATAATACGGTCTTTTTCTATGTATGAAGAGATTGAAGCGGCTTTTATCACGGAGGAAAAAGTGGAGAATAACGATTTTACGAAAATCAGTGAGGGTGTGGAGCAGGCCTATGACGGCGACCAGATTCAGGTTCTTGAGGGCCTGGAGGCCGTAAGGAAGCGCCCGGGCATGTATATAGGCTCAACGGGTCCGCGCGGGCTTCATCATCTTGTGTATGAGATAGTGGATAACGCGATAGACGAGGCTTTGGCGGGCTTTTGTGATGAAATAGTCGTCACGATTATGCCCGATAATATAATCAAGGTGGTGGATAACGGACGCGGCATACCTGTCGGCACGCAAAGCCAGACGGGCGTGCCCGCGGTCACGCTTGTCTTTACGAAGCTTCACGCGGGCGGAAAATTCGGCGGCGGCAGCTATAAGGTCTCCGGCGGTCTGCACGGCGTGGGCGCATCTGTTGTGAACGCGCTTTCGGAGTGGCTGGAGGTTGAGGTCGTAAATGAGGGCAAGCTGTATTACCAGCGCTTTGAGCGGGGCGTGGAGAAATCCAAGCTTGAAAACAGAGGCGCGGCACCCGGGAGAAACGGCGGAACCACCGTCTATTTCAAGGCGGACGGCGAAATCTTCAAAGAGACGACCGAATATGAATATGACACATTGAAGACAAGGCTCCGCGAGCAGGCCTTCTTAAACGCGGGTGTGAGGATTATCCTCAGAGACGAGCGTGACGCGGAAAATGCGCAGGAGAATGTATTCTTCTATGAGGGCGGCATTAAAAGCTTCGTGGAGTATCTCAACAAGAAAAAGGCCGCAGAGGTCGTGCATGATGAGGTCATCTGGCTTTCGGAGGACGCGGCGGACGGCAATTCCACCGCCGAGATAGCCATGCAGTACACAGACAGCTACAACGAGCTTTTATTGAGCTTCGCGAATAATATCCACACAGTAGACGGCGGAACACACGAGGAGGGCTTTAAGAGAGCCATGACGCGCGTTATGAACGATTACGCGCGGAAGTTCAATATCCTGAAAGAGGGCGACAAAAACCTCTCCGGTGATGACGTCCGCGAGGGACTCACATGCGTGATAAGCGTGAAGCTCAAAGACGCGCAGTTTGAAGGCCAGACGAAGGCGAAGCTTGGCAACACGGAGATAGCCGCGCTCGTAAGCGGCATGGTCTATGATAAAATGACGGTTTTCCTTGAGGAGAATCCTGCCGTCGCGAGAGCCATATTTGACAAAGCCATGGCCGCCGCAAGGGCGAGAGAGGCCGCCAGAAAGGCGAGGGATTTGGCGAGGCGCAAAACCGCGCTGGAGAGCTCGACGCTTCCCGGAAAGCTGGCAGACTGCATCTCGCGAGACCCGGACGAAACGGAGATTTTCATCGTTGAGGGAGATTCCGCCGGAGGCTCGGCAAAGGGCGGAAGAGACAGGAATTTTCAGGCCATTCTGCCGCTTTGGGGCAAGATGCTCAACGTTGAAAAGGCGAGGCTTGATAAGGTATACGGCAATGAGAAGCTCATGCCAGTCGTCACGGCAATAGGCTGCGGGCTGGGTGAGGATTTCGATATATCCAAGCGCAGATACGGCAGAATAGTCGTCATGGCGGACGCCGACGTTGACGGCTCGCATATCAGAACGCTGCTTCTGACGTTCTTCTACAGATACATGCGTCCGCTTGTTGAGGCGGGGCATATATATCTGGCACAGCCGCCGCTTTACAGAGTGACGAAGGGTAAAAAGCATTATTACGCATATGAGGACGAAGACAGAAACAGGCTGCTTGAAGAGCTGGGCTCGGGCTGTGATGTTCAGCAGTATAAGGGCCTCGGAGAGATGGATGCCGAGCAGCTTTGGGACACCACAATGAACCCGGCGACGCGCTCAATGAAGCGCGTTGAGGTGGAAGACGCCGCCGCCGCCGACGAAATCATGAGCGTGCTCATGGGCGATAAGGTAGAGCCGAGGCGCATTTTCATCGAGGAAAACGCCCTGCGCGTAAGGGATTTGGACGTATAATAAGGGCATAAGTAAAAGCGGAGGTTCACATGGAGCAGAAATACTTTGAGTTTTCATATGCTTTGGAGGACAGGGAAATCCTTGACGGTTTACGTACTTCCGGCATATACAAAACCAGCGGAAAGCGCGCCGTGATTGAAACTGCCGTGCTGGCCGTGATGGGAATAATCGCGTTCGTGCTGTTTTTCGTGCGTGACAGGCAGCCGTTTGATTTGATTTTGGGCATTCTATGCATCGTAATAATCTTCGTGCTGAACTGGTATCCACGGAATGACATGAAAAAACGCATGAGAAACATGGAAGACAGCGAGAGGAAAATAAGGCTGAGGGTATATGAAGACAGAATATATGTCTACGCAAAAGAATCCTCTGAGATGAACCTGAACGAAACCGTCGTAAGGCGGGCAGAGCGCGTGAAGATAATTTCGCTTATGCCCAAGGCGGGCGGAATTCTCCTTTTGCCGGAGGAGAAGATTCCCGAGGCGGACAGACAAGCCGTGATAGATATTTTGATGAAGAATAGCGAAGATTAAAGGGGTAAAGCATGACTGATACAGGGGTTTTCGGCGGGGAGAGGCTGCATGAGGTAAGCCTTGCGAAGGAGATGGAGGATTCTTTTTTACAATACTCCATGTCCGTTATAGTTCAGCGCGCGCTTCCCGACGTGCGAGACGGCCTCAAGCCGGTGCACAGGAGGATTCTCTACACGATGTATGAGAATGCCCTGTGGCCGGAAAAGGCATACAGAAAATGCGCGGATACGGTTGGCTCGGTTCTGGGGCGCTATCATCCGCACGGAGACGCGTCCGTATATGACGCGCTCGTGCGCCTGGCGCAGGATTTCTCCATGCGCTATATGCTTGTGGACGGCCACGGCAACTTCGGCTCCGTTGACGGCGACCCGCCCGCGGCTTACAGATATACCGAAGCGAGAATGAGCAAGCTCTCTGTCGAGATGCTTCAGGATATAGATAAAAATACCGTCGATTTCAGACCGAACTATGACGACAGGCTCAAGGAGCCGGACGTACTGCCCAGTCATTACCCGAATATCCTCGTAAACGGCTCGACGGGCATAGCCGTCGGCATGGCGACAAATATCCCGCCGCACAACATGAGCGAGGTGATAGACGGGCTTTGCGCGCTCATAGATAACCCGGAGGCCAGCCTTGATGAGCTAATGGAGCATATCAAGGGCCCGGATTTTCCGACGGGCGGAATCATCATGGGCAGGGCGGGCATTCGCGCGGCATACGCAACGGGCAAGGGGAAAATCCTTGTGCGCGCGCGCGCGGAGATAATTGAGAATGAGAAAACGGGGCGCTCGCAGATAATCGTCAGTGAGCTGCCGTATCAGGTTAACAAGGCAAGGCTCATCGAGCATATCGCCGAGCTTGTCAAGGAGAAGCGGCTTGAGGGCATCGCGAATATTGACGACCACTCAGACAGAAACGGCATGCACATCGTCGTGGATATAAAGCGTGACGCCGCACCGCAGATAGTGCTGAACCACCTCTATTCGTTCACACAGATGCAAACGACGTTCGGCGTGAACATGCTGGCGATTGTCGGAGGCGGAGCGAATTCTCACGGCAGGCCCGAGACGCTGACGCTGCACCGGATACTGGAGGAATATCTCCGATTCCAGCTTGACGTCGTGACGCGCAGAACGGAATTCGATTTGAACAAGGCTAAGGAGCGCGCACATATTCTTGACGGCCTGATGATTGCGCTTGACAACATCGACGAGGTGATAAAAATCCTCCGTGCGTCGAAGTCGATACCCGAGGGCAAAGAGCAGCTTATGAATACGTTTGAGCTTGACGATGTTCAGGCGCAGGCGATTGTTCAGATGAGGCTCGGGCAGCTCACGGGGCTGGAGCGCGAGAAAATAGAGGACGAGCTGAAAGAGCTGAACATAAAAATAGCCGACATGCTCGATATTCTAGCGAATGAGCACCGCCGCCTCGCAATTGTGAAGGACGAGGCGATTGCGATGAAGAATAAGTTCGGCGACGAGCGGAGGTCTGAGATTGCGGCGATAAGCGGCGAGGTAGACATAGAGGACCTTATCCCCGAAGAGGAATGCGTATTAACGCTGACGAACTACGGCTACGTCAAGCGCCAGAAGATGGATACCTACAAGACGCAGAAGCGGGGAGGGCGCGGCATAAGCGGAATGACGCGGCGCGACGAGGACGTAGCGACGGAAATTTTCGTAATAAACAGCCACGATTACGTCATGTTTTTCTCTGACAGGGGCAGGGTGTACCGCCTGAAATGCTATGAAGTGCCGGAGGGATCACGCACCGGCCGCGGCATGAATATTATGAATTTGCTGCCTCTCCAGCAGGACGAAAACATCACCTCGATGATAAGAATTCCGCGTGACGAGCAAGACGGGAAATTCCTTGCGATGATTACGAAAAACGGCATAATCAAGCGCGTGCCGCTCTCTGCATATGACAATGTGCGCAAGAGCGGGCTGATTGCCATAAACCTCGATGATGACGATATGCTTTCGTGGGTGCGCCTGACAAATGGCAGCAACGATTTGATAGTTGCCACGAAGAAGGGCAGAGTGATTCGCTTCCATGAAACTGATTTGCGCGTGCTTTCGAGAATTGCGCGCGGCGTGAAGGCGATGAAGCTCAAGGCCGGCGACCATATCGTCGGGATGTCCGTTGTGCGTGAGGGCGCGTATGTGCTGACGGTCTCGGAGACGGGCTTCGGGCGGCTTTCGGAGATTTCCGATTACGCCGCGCAGAACCGAGGAGGTCAGGGCAGGCTTAACTATCACGTTGAGAAATACGGCGACGTGGCGGCCATCAAGATGGTTGATTTGGAAGACGATATTATCCTCATCTCGGAGGACGGCATAATCATCAGGATTAAGGCGGAGTCTATAAGAATCTGTTCGCGTCCGGCAAAGGGTGTGAAGGTGATGAGAATCGCCGATGGCAACAGGGTTGTGACGCTCGCCCGTGCCCCGCATGAGGAAGACGAGGTGGACGACATCGAGATTGAGGACGACGGCACGGCCGAGGAGGGCTCTGACGAGCCGCCGGAGGCAGAGGAGTAAAGTAAAAAGGGAGAGCGTATGCTCTCCCTTTTGTATGGCTATAGTTTATTCTGTCACAGCGATATATGTTACATCGTAAATCGGCACGATGTATGTCCCGTCACCTTGTAAAACATCTGTTTGTACTTCTCCAACCTTGACATAATACTTATAGCAAGGAACACAGTAGCCATATTCGACTTTCTTGCGGTAACAAAGCTCTGTTTTAATTTCGATTCCATCTCCCAAAAGATTAAAAAGATAACTGTACTTCTTAGATATATATGATTGAACTTGTTCAAATGGAACTACCTTTCTTTCTTCTGCCGGTTTTCCCATATTGTCTTTTTGGATAAAAACAAGAGCACCTGATGAATTTGCTAACCTCATAATTTTGATGTAATTGAAAGCTCTGTTATATGCATCTTCGGCATAATTATCGGTAGCTTCAGTTATGATGTAGTTATAGCTATCAACAGAATAAATCCCTTCAGGCGAGCTAGTGAATTTAGCATAGGGTATTTCAGAGTGAACTTTAGGCGTTTTAATTCCTAAATACTCGATAGCAGAAGTAATGATGATATTTTCCATAAAGCATTCATTATCAATATCTTCCGCCAGATTAAAATCATCCGTATTTATTGAAATAGTACCTCGGCTGGAGCCAAATGAAGAAGTATCGCTATCGTATTCCAATTCCACGCTGTCCTCGGAAACAGGATTCGGAACAATTTCATATGCTGAGGCCTTGCCTTCTCCGAAAAGTATATTTATGTATTCCCTTAATTGATTTTCAAATAACAGCATATCATCATCTGTTATAGTATATATAGGTAAACCATGCCGAGTAGAAGGAAAATTATCCACATAAATAGGAAGAGTTTCGGGGAAAGGAGGAATGATTTCCAACGGATAGTATTGTAGTGATAGTAAAGAATCCTCTGAAACAACACGAGTTTCCCGACGATTTCCAACTTCAAAATAGGGGATAATATCACGTAGTACCCAACCGTCACTTGAGGAAACGGTTAAGACTTCCTCGGTTTTAAATTTCTCTTGTCTTTGATACGGCGCTGTTTCAGATAGTGGGGAGAAGTCGTCAGAAAATGAGCTAGCTTCTGTTTCTGAAGTGTCACGCGGCAAAGAAGGAATACTGCTTGCGAGGGCATCCGCTGAATTTTGTGATACAGAGGAAAGAGAGAGTGTTTCATTTTCGACTTTGCAGGAGTTGAAAGCAAGAAAGAAAATTCCGAACAGAACAAGTAACGCTTTTTTCATTATTTTTCCTCACTCGTCATCTTGATATACATCACATCTTAAATCGTCACATTTTTAATCCTGCGAGGGCGGGCCCGGCGTCGGTGCGGGGGTAGGTCTTAATTCGGGCGTTTTGTATCTATGAGTAACCGTGACCAACTCCGCGCGTGTTAAATTGTCATACGGCTTCAGCTCGGTCGGCGTTTTCCCGCTGATAATGCCATGATAAACAGCCCATCTTAGTCCTTGACCGGTTATTCCGGCCCCGTCAGTATAGAAATCAGGGATTTCGGGAGCAACAATTGAAATACTCGGCCCATCAGGGTACTCCAAATAATACTCATAAAAACTCAATCTCAATAGTCCCTCTGCGGCCGCATCGCGATTAACTGCATTTTTAGGCGAAAACGAAATATTCGTATATTCAAAGAATAAATCATTCTCTGTTGCCCAGCACAGCGCATCATATGAATAGGCATTTTTATTCATTTCGAACGGAAGCTCGCTTGATTCCGGCGCAGGTTCTCCGGCAAGCCTATGCAGCATAACCATAAATTCTTCATATGTTACAGTTCTGTTGGGCATAAACGTTGTCTCAGTAACGCCGTTTACTATCCCGTTCTCCCACGCCCATTGAATGCTGTCCTTTGCCCACATGTTTGCGTCGTCAAAGTGCATTTTATTATCATCCGCATATGCAAAAGATAGCACTGTGAATATGAGAACGAATCCTAATAAGCATGATAGTACTTTTTTCATAAATTCCTCCTCAGTAGTCAGTCATCGGTGAACTTAATATACTCAAGCGTCATTTCTGCCTTTTCCATATCATAATGCTCATCATAATCTGAGTATGTCCAGTACATGTATTTTTCTGATACGAAAGCACTTCTGCTTCGGTTGGAAACAAATTGAAGCTCTTGCTCTTCAAGACTATAAACATATAAGTTAGGCTCAGTTTCCATCCATGCTAAGTATTTGCCATTAGTGGTGATTCCCCAGCAAAAAGTACCTGGAAGAGTTAGTATCTTTTCTGATTTTCCATTTTTGAGAGAATAAAAATCCATGCTTGTTTCATGTTCGTCTAAAGTGGTGTATATCATCTCATCTCCATAGGCGGCATATTCAAGCATGCTATCAAGGACTGTCTCTCCAGCCAAATTCTGTAGTTTCATGGTGCTGTCATAAGCATCAACATAGACGATTTCATCGTTGTATACGCCTATCCACCATGCACCGTCAACCACGAGCTCGGATTTATCGGTTATGAGATTATACTTGTACATATTACGGCCTATCCTGACAGGGACAGTCCCTTCAGGGGTTGATTTATACTCATCTTCAAACTCTTGCACCTCAAAGTATAACTCGTCGCCCAAACGAGTAAGGAAATTGCAATTCCATTGTATATCAGGCATTGACAGCTTCTTTATATCAAGAACTTCCACAGCACTTTTTTGCAGATTATACATGAAGTATTCAATCGGCGAGGCAAGATTCCCCCACATTTGATATGTGTAGAACACGATGATTTCATCATCGTGATACAATACGTCGTAGGCAATTTCTCCTTGCTCCGTATGAATCAAGGTGGTGGTTCTGTTCTCGACATTCGCAAGATAGAGCTCCGAAACAGCAGATGAATCTTGCGGGAAATTTGATAAAAGCATCTCTCCGCCGTTTCCAATGATTTCGCCATTGATTGTATAAAGCTTTCCTATATCCCATTGCTCAATCGTATACCCCGAATCTTGAGCAAGTGTTTTATCGGTTTGTATGTAGTTAAGATTTCCGTCATCAATATTTTCTGCCAGATGAGGAGGGAAATCGTCAGCAGGCGGACGCGAGAAGGTGGGCTTACTGCTCACTATGCTTTCAGAAGATACTTCAGATTGTGGCTTGGGCGTAGCAAGTGGAGATGCCGCACTTGCCAATGAGAAAGCCTCATTCCTGCTTTCTGAGATATTTGAAAGGATTTCAGAATTACTCTCTATACAAGAAGAAAACATGAAGGAAAGCGTTATGCACACAAAGATGAAAAGAGGTATTTTGATTTTCATATGACACATCCTTTATGAATAAACAAGCCCCAGGCCAAATACGCATCATTCCCTCCTTGAGAAAGTATGCCTTTTGCTAATGTGATAATGATAACACGGGGGAGGTGAAATGTCAACTCTGTGAAGTGAAAAGAAAAAACCACTTGACAAACGAACAAATGTTTGATATAATCATTGCAAAATCTGAAATAAAGGAGAAAACTATGGCAAAGGAAGTTATCCCGTTTGAGAGGTTTGTTGAGGCCGCGGGTGACGAACACGCCGCGTTCGTGAACAGCGTGAATGACTATCTGACGGCGAATAGCTGCAAGGCGGAAATCAAAACCGCGGCGAACGGCTATGTGGTTTCATATGTGCATAAGCCATCAAAGCGCACGCTCGCGAATTACGTTTTTCGCAAGCAGGGGCCGCTGATGCGCGTATACGCCGACAACGTGCAGAGCTATATGGAAAAGCTCGACGCCTGGCCGGATTCTATGAAGGCGGCGGTGAAGAAAGCAGGAAACTGCAAGAGGCTTTTGAACCCCGCTGACTGCAACTCGCGTTGCACAATGGGCTTTGACTTTATACTTGACGGCGAGAGGCAGCAAAAATGCAAATACGGTGCGTTCATGTTCTTCCTCACTGACGAGACGAAGCCGTATCTTGACGAAATGCTGAAAAGTGAAATCAATGCCAGATAACAACAAATACAATCAATTGATGAGGAGAAATCTATGGCTGAAATAGTAAGAGTTCTTAGAGAGAGCATGCCGGAAGTCAAATTTATCGGGAAAAAGTATGGCCAGGACGACGTCACATCGCAGGGCGGCTTCGCTCACAAATGGGGGGAGTGGTTCCAGAATGGCTATTTCGAGGAGCTGCGTGGCAGCGGCAAGGGGCTTGAAAAAATCAGCGACGACTATATCGGGCTGATGAAGATGAGCGCCACCGGCATGGAATATTGGATAGGCATTTTCATGGCGCCGGAAGATGATGTACCGGAGGGCTTCGGCAGCGTGAATCTCCCCGCAAGCGAGATTGCCGTGGCATATGCTTACGGCTCAGACAAAGACGGCGACATCTATACCGAGGAGACCTTCATGAAGGGCGTGACCGCGTGGCAGAACGAGGGCTTTGCAATTTCCCCCGATGCGTGGTGCTTCGAGAGATACAATGACCCGCGCTTCACCGTGCCGGACGAACAAGGCAAGGTAATCCTTGACCTCTGCATATACCTCTAAGTTAAACGGAATAAAAAGAAAAGCAAGTCGGAAGCTGTTTTTAGACTTCCGGCTTGTTTTGACGTAAAAAATGATGTATTCTTTATCAAAGAGAGGGGTGAGCGTTTGAAAGAGAATGAAAACCGCGCAATTTTTACTTCGCTTTTTGAAAGAGTAAACGAACTGCTGGGGAAGAGAAAGAAAATCTTGCTTGCCATTGACGGCAACAGCGCGGCGGGCAAAACTTCTTTGGCAGAGCTTTTGAAAACAGCCTGCTCTTGCAATGTGTTTCATATGGATGATTTCTTCCTGCAGCCGCACCAGCGGACGCCAGAAAGGCTGAGTGAGGCCGGCGGGAACGTGGACTACGAGCGCTTTGCGGAGGAGGTAATCAATCCGTTGAAGACGGGAGGAGAGTTTTCTTACAGACCGTATGACTGCCGCACGGAGACGCTTTCCGCACCGACATCGGTCACTCCGCGGCGGCTGAATATCATCGAAGGCGTGTACAGCCTGCACCCGAGCTTAATCGAGGCATATGACATCAAGATTTTCCTAAGGCTCAATTCCGCAGAGCAGAAGCGGCGGCTCATGGAGCGCAATGCCGGATTATATGACAGGTTCGTGGAGGAATGGCTGCCGATGGAGAGGCAATATTTCGATGCGTTCACAGTTGCGGCAAAATGTGATTTCGTTTTTGAGGAGAAAAGGAGAGGGATATGAAAAAGATTGTTGTGATTGACGGGCAGGGCGGGCGGATAGGATCTTCGCTTGTCGGGCGGCTTAAGGAAGAAGCGAAATCGGGCGCGGCGTGCGAGATATATGCGATAGGCACGAACAGCATCGCGACTGCGGCGATGATGAAGGCGGGCGCGGATTTTGGGGCGACAGGCGAAAACCCGACCGTCGTGAATTGCCGTGACGCGGATATAATCGTCGGGCCGATAGGCATAGTGGTAGCGGATTCCCTCATCGGCGAGGTGACGCCCGCAATGGCTGTTGCCATAGGGCAGAGCGCGGCGGAAAAGGTGCTGCTGCCGATAAACCGCTGCAACAATTACATCGCCGGCGCGGAGGATTTGCCCGTGGCGGATTTAATTGAGGCGGCGACAGCGCATATCAAAGCGGCGCTTTCTTGACAAAACCGCAGCGCGCAGTTATAATAGCTTAAAAGTTTGCCAGAAGGCAAAGAAGCAGACCGTTGAGTCCGATTATTCTCAGACAAAAGAATTAAGCCACGAAGGCTTTACGCCGCTTGAAGCGGCAGCCTTTGGGCTTATTTTATTTTTGAGGGGGAAATTATTTTGCGTAACAAAAACATCAAAAACATGATTCTCACGGCGCTGTTCATCGCGATAGGTCTCGCGCTTCCGCTGGCTTTCCATTCAATCCCGCAGGCGGGGCAGATTTTTCTGCCCATGCATATAGCCGTCTTGATGTGCGGCATAGTATGCGGGTGGCCGTTCGGTCTGGCTTGCGGAATAGTGACGCCGCTGCTGTCAAGCCTGCTGACTTCCATGCCACCGATGGCGATGCTGCCGGCCATGCTTTGCGAGCTTGCGGTTTACGGTCTTGTCACGGGGCTGCTCATTCATTTTGTCCGCGTCAAAAATGTATATGCGCGGATATACGTGGCGCTTATCGGCGCAATGCTTATGGGAAGAATCGTCGCAGGCGTACTGAACGCGCTCATATTTCAGGCGGGCAGCTATTCGATGGAAATCTGGCTCACCGCTTCATTTGTCACGGCACTGCCGGGCATCGCGATTCAAATCGTGCTGATTCCAATCCTCGTGTTCGCGCTGGTTAAGGCGAAGCTGATAGAGTTCGGGCAGGCGAAAGAATAAGCGAAAAAATAAAAGGCGGGTTACCGGTAGGTAGCCCGCCTTTTTATACCTTAAATTCAAGCTCTATCTCATCTCTTATCGGGATTTCGTCGGCGCCGAGAAGAGGAATGCTCGGCTTGAGCCTTCTTGCCGCCTCAACAGCGTTCACATGAACGGCCTTATCACAAGTTGCCTTCTTTCACCAGGTGAAGTGTTTTAAGTATGCCGACTTGCGTTTTGCTGTCTCTTATCTTGCCGGACATAACCATCTCCGCCGCTTTTTCAAGCGGCATTTTTATCGTTTCGAGAAATTCGTCGGCGTCAAGGTTTTGCGCGCCCTCTGACTTTACCCTGCATGCCCACATATGGATTATCTCCCCGCAGTAGCCGGGGCTGGGGTAGAGCATTCCCAAAGAGATATATCCGTCTCCTACGGTGCCTGTCTCCTCTTTCTGCTCACGCTTTGCAGCCTCAAACGCGTCTTCACCCTTTTCAAGCTTTCCGGCGGGAAGCTCCAGTATAACTTCCTTGTACGGATAGCGAAACTGCCTGACGAGATAGATTTCACCTCTCTCGTTCAGCGCCGCAACGCACACGCCGCCGGGATGGTCGACTACCTCGCGCTCGGCGATTTGCCCGTTGGGCAGCTCGGAGTCGTCCACGTGAACACGTATGATTTTGCCGCTGAACTTCTCATGCTCAACGAGCGTTTTCTCAAATAATTCCATAACTCCGCCTTATTAGTCTGTATTATCCAGCTTGTTCATCACCAAACCCGTTATGAGCTTGGGATAGAAATATGTGGATTTCTGCGGCATTTTCTCGCCGCATGCCGCCACCTCTCCTATTTCCGAAACAGCCGTGGGGTTCAGGAAGAAAGCGGCGTTGCTCTCGCCGGAATTCACGCTTGCCACAGCCTCGTCAAAAGAGCGCGTATACCTCAGGTTCCGCTGATTAGCCATGTTTTCCTTGTCAATGCCGAGTAGGCGCTCAAGAATCAGGCTGTGGAGAATTGAAACGTCAAGCATCTGATAAGCCGCGCTCATTTCGGGGAGGATTTCCGCCATGCTTTTGCCGTCTTTTAACGTGAGAAGCGCGCATTTTTCGCGTGAGTAAAAAGCAAGCATTTTGGAGTTGTCGGATTTTAACGCCTCGCTCATACTCTCCGCGCTTTCAAACGGCGGGATTTCCTCAACATCAAAGAACTCTTCGCAGGCGGAAAGCAAAACAGAGGAATCAAAACCCTCCATATCGCGTATGAGGCGGTGCGTCGGAAATACGACGAGACCATCGTCCGCCATATCCGCGAGGAACATCATCACATAGCCCGCGCCGGGGTTATAAAGGTTATTCTCGGCGCAGTATCTGCGGTAATTCAGCGCGGTTTCATAGCGGTGGTGACCATCAGCGATATACAGCCTTCTGTCAACGAAATCGTCATGCACGGCTTCGATAAACACAGGGTCATTCGCCACCCAAAGCCTGTGGCGCACAAGGCCGTCGTCAAAATCATAGCGCGGCTCGGTGATCTTCGCGAGATTATCAAGCCTCTGCCGCGTAATATGCGCGGCGTCCTGATAAAGCGAATATATTTGGCTGAAGTTTGAGTTCGTGGCCTTAAGGAGATTTAATCTGTCATCCTTCGCCTTTGAAAGCGTCTCCTCATGCGGCAAAACCACGCCGCTTGAGAATTCCTCGAGCCTCACAAGGCACACAAGACCCCGCAGGGTTTTAAGCTCGCCTGTCTCAACATTTTCGCGAAACGCAAGCTCATAGACGTAAAGCCCCTCGTTCATATCAGCCGCGAGGATTTCCTCATCAAGCCAGCTTTGAAGGATTTTACCCGCTTCGGCATATTTATCGCCACCCGACGTATCAGCCGGCAGCTCAAGCCGAATGACGTTGCGCTCATTGCGCGCAACGAAGGCCTCTCTCTCCGCCTCGCTGATTATATCATACGGCGGGCAGACAAGCTCGGCTATTCCTCCCGCTTTTTCCGTATATCTCATGCCCTTGAAGGCTCTAATATCGGCCATGGTTTCTCCTTTATAATTATATTTTATAAGCAGTTTTACAGCAATGCAAAATGGGGGCGCTGGAAAAGCTCTTCTCCGCGGCATAGGCAAAACGGATGTCCGTCCGGGTCGAGCATGACCGTCCAGGCATCGGAAAACTGCTCGCCTGCAACCGTCGCGCCGCATTTTATTGCATGCCGGACGGCTTCCTCCACATCATTGACGACAAAATCCAAGTGCGCCATTTGCTGTTGAGCTTCGGGCTTGTCGGGCCAGACGGGGGGAATATAGTCGGAATTAAACTGAAAAGTTATGCCGGGATAAGCGCCTCTCTCAGTTTCAGGAGGGGCAATACACGCATACTCCTCATCGTGGAACGGGATTTCCCAGTGCAGGAGCTTAGCGTAGAATTCCGCCGATTCATACGGGCTTTTGCTGTCAAGCGTGAATGAATACATTTTTATTTTCAAGTTATCAGACATAATACGATACCTCCACCTATAAAGTTCTGTCTGTAGAATTATACAGTAATAGCATGGAAGCAGTCAACCGATATGGAGCTATTTTGATTTTTCATATGCTTCTTCACCCAGCTTTCACAAAGTTGCTTTATCATCTTGAATATGACATGAAAATGCAGTAAAATGCTTTTGGAAAATGACAGTTTGGAGGGAATTATGGTTGAAGTAAAGAACCTCACGAAGCGGTACGGTGTGAACAGCGCGATTGATAACATCAGCTTCACCGTGGAGGAGGGCAGCATCGTCGGCTTTTTAGGGCCGAACGGCGCGGGAAAATCCACGACGATGAACATCATCACGGGCTATCTTTCGGCTACCTCCGGCGAGGTGAGCGTCGGCGGAAAAGACACGCTTGACGAGCCGAACGAAACAAAGCGTATGATAGGGTATCTCCCAGAGACGCCGCCGCTGTATCTCGATATGACCGTCGCGGAATATCTGGATTTTATGTACGAGCTTAAAAAGGTAAGTTTGCCGAAAAAGCAGCATATCGCAGAGCTGTGTGAGCTGACAAGAATAGACGACGTATATGGGCGGCTTATCGGAAACCTCTCAAAGGGCTACCGTCAGCGCGTGGGCATCGCGCAGGCACTGCTGGGAAATCCGCCGGTGCTGATACTTGACGAGCCGACCGTCGGGCTTGACCCGAAGCAGATTATCGAGATAAGAAATCTGATAAAAGACCTCGGCAGGAATCACACCGTCATATTAAGCTCGCATATTCTCTCTGAGGTGCAGGCGGTTTGCGAGCGGATAATCGTAATCAATCAGGGTAAACTCGTCGCAGACGGCGCGACAGACACCCTCGCGCGCGACCATTCCAAGGAGCATAAGCTAATCGTGAGGCTTGCGGGGGAGGAAGAAAAGCTCCTCGCGGGAATAAAGGAGCTGGAGGGCGCGATTGACGTGTTCTCCCTCGGTGAGCGTGAGAGCGGAGTGTACGAGATAAGCATAGAATCGCGGCAGGATACCGACCTAAGAAGGGATTTATTCGAGATGTGCGCGAGGAATAACTGGCCGATTATGGCATTGAAGACGTCTGACCTCACGCTGGAGGAACTGTTCCTGCAGCTCACGGCAGTCGACGACACGGCGGACGATGACACGGCGGACGACACAGATGTGCTGGAGGAAATGCCTGAACAAGCAAATAAATTTGCTGAAATGATAGAAGATGGCGAAAACAGGCAAAACAATGATATTCCGAAGGAAATGAACTCAAATGAACAAGCAGATATAGTTGCTGAATCAAGAGAAGAAGGTGTGAACAAACCGGATTCTAACCTGCCAAAGGAATTGAACTTAAAAGAAGGAGGAGAGAGATGAGAGCGATATTTAAGAGAGAGCTGAAAGCTTATTTTTCATCTCCTGTGGGCTATGTGTGCGTGGCGGTGCTTGTGGCACTGTATGGGTTCAACTACTGGCAGATGATGATTATGACGGCCTCGACCTCGTATATCACGGTGGTGTTTTCCACGATGTTCACGTTTGGCATGATGGTGATTCCGATTATCACGATGAGAAGCATGTCTGAGGAGAGGAAGAACAAAACAGACCAGGCACTGCTTACTGCGCCGGTCGGTGTGACGGCGATTGTGCTCGGGAAATTCCTTGCGGCATTTGTCGTGTATCTCATTGCGGTGATAATCGGCGGGCTTTTGCCGGCGGTTGTCATCAGCCCGTTTGCCTCTGCGCTTCCGTGGGGGCTTCTTATAGGGAACCTCATAGGCACACTGCTTTACGGCGCGGCGATGATTTCAATCGGCATTTTCATTTCAAGCCTGACGGAAAGCCAGGTGATTGCCGCCATCGGGACGTTCGTCATCAGCGTTTTTCTGATGTATATCGACAGCCTCGCGGAGGTCGTGAATAATGAAGTCGTCGCGGCTGTTGTGGAATGGATTTCCTTTTATAAAAGATACGGCACATTCACGTCGGGCATATTCAGCACTGCGGCGGCGGTGTTCTTTGTGAGCGTGGCCGCGATATTCGTCTTTCTCTCTGCAAGAAGAGTTGAAAGCCGCCGGTGGAGGTAAGAGAAATGGATAACGATAACATGAATCAGATAAATGAGAAAACCGAGGCGGAGACAAACACGCCCCAGAAAGAGCAGCCAGAAAAGCCCGCAAAGCCGAAAAGAGCAAAGCTGAAGCACGGCGCGGCTGCGGTGATTATGACAATTATCTTTGTGGCGATAGCCGTAGGGCTGAACATCGCGGCAAGCATCATGACAGAGCGCTTTCCCTCAATGAACATTGACCTCACAGCCGAAGGCCTCAACACGCTTTCGGAGCAGGCACTGGAAATCGCGCGGGGGATAGACGAAAAAACGGAGATTTTCATCATGGCCGCGGAGGAGGACTCCAGGGCAGACAGGGTCTATTCGAGCTACGGCGTGAAGTACAGCCAGGTGGCAAATCTTGCCGATAAGCTCAAGGAGGCGAATTCAAATATCGAGGTGAGCTATATGCCGCCCGACGAAAACCCGGGCTTCATAAATGAATATGCCGATGACGACCTCGCGGTTGGCAAGGTGCTTGTACGGACGGATAGGCGATATAAGGTGCTGGCCATATCGGATTTATACAATATCACGCAAAATCAGGAGACCGGCGCATATGCTTACTATTCAAAGGTAGACGGCGCGCTGGCCGAGGCGCTTTATACCGTGAACCTCGATGAAATTCCCGTTTTCGCGATAGCAACAGGGCATAATGAGCTGCTTCAGGGTTCGATGGAGGGCTTCAAGGCAAACCTTGCCGAGATGAGCTTCGCGGTGGAGGAATTCAATATCCTCACGGGGGAAATCCCGGACGCTGCGGTGCTGATGCTGCCCACGCCGTCCACGGACTATACACCCGAGGAGATTGACAAGCTGCGTGAATATGTCTCCGGCGGGGAAGAATCGCGGACGATTCTGCTCACGTGCTTTCCTGCGCAGGGAGAGCTGCCGAACCTCGCCGCGTTTATGGAGGAATGGAGTGTGGGGCGGCTCGAGGGGTTTGTGTCTGAAACAGACGCGAATAATGTCGTGGTATCCGACATGAGCTTTATCCTCGCCGATAAAACGGCTGAGTTTCTGCCGGACAAAACATATCAATATCTTGTCTCGCCGTATTCCACGCCGCTGGAGGTGCTTTTCACGTCAAATGACGGCGTGAGCGTCAGCGAAATGTGGGTTTCCAAAGACAGCGCGGTGATTTCCACCGACGCGAATAATCCTGACGGCTCGGTGGTGGAGGGCACTCAGGGCGTGCAGACGCTGGCGACTATGTCCGTAAAGGGAAGCGGCCATGTGGCGGTCTTCGGCTCGTCGTTTGCGTTTGTGGATTCCTACGGTGCGAACAGCACGTTCGGCAATGAGAGCTTTTTCAGAGATATGCTGACTTCGGTGACGGGCATTGCGGCCTCGGGCATCACTATCCCACAGGTGCAGACGAATATCGTGGACATCAGCGCCCCGGCGGGGACGGTTATGTGGCTGGGCCTCGGCGTGTTTACAATCGGGCTGCCACTGCTGATTCTTGCCGCGGGGATTGTAATTTTCATGAAAAGAAGGCATCTGTAAGGGAGCAGCCGGCGGCTTCTCTGTCAGAGACCTCATAGAGTAACAAATGCATTACATTATCGAATACGCTATTGACAAAGCGAGCGCAGTAAGGCGATAATATGACAGAACATTCGCGTGAAAGCGATGGAATAGGGGTAAGGGATGAAAAGAATAGTTTCGGTTTTGCTTATAGCGCTGCTCATGCTTTCACTGACGGCCTGCTTCGGCGGCGAGGAAGACACTTCTTCAAGCGCGCCGGTTTCCGATGTGCAGGAAAAGCCGATGGAGGCCATGAACGTAGGGCTTATACAATATGCCTCACATCCGGCGCTGGACGCCATAAGAGAGGAATTCATGAAGCGGCTCGACGAGTGGAGCTTTGATGAAGGCATGCTGAATGTGGATTATAAAAACGCAAACGGCAACCCCGCCGAGGCGGCGTCAATCTGTCAGGGCTTTGTCACAGGTGAGGTGGATATGATAGTCGCCGTTTCAACTCCGGCGGCAAAGGCAGCGGTGAGCGCCGTGAACGGCACGGATATAAAGGTGGTTTTCGTCGCGGTGAACAACCCGACCGAGGACCTCGGCATAGTGAACCCTGAAGCTCCGGAGGGGAATATTACAGGCACATCGGATAAGATTTCCGCGCAGGCGATTGTTGACCTTGCGATGAAGATAAATCCGGCGATGAAGAATTTCGGCATAATCTTCGACACAGCCGAGACTAATTCCGTCAAGGTAGTGGAGGAGAGCAGGAATTATATATCGGGGCTTGAAAAGGAGGTCGGTGTGCTTGAGGGAGTCTTCACCGCGGGAGCGGACTATCAGCAGGTGGCGCGCGATTTAATCGGGCAGGCAGAGGTGATTTTCCTGCCAACCGACAACACTGTGGCCATGCATATGGACGCTATCGTGAACACCTCAAAGGAGCTTAAAAAGCCGGTTATCGCCGCCACTGATTCCATGGTGCGGCAGGGCGCGCTAGCAGCTATCTCAGTGGATTATGTTGAGCTTGCGGACAGAAGCGCAGACATGGTGGTGGAAATCCTTTCCGGAAAAGCGGTCAGCGCGGTGCCGGTGGAGGTTTTCACGAACTATAACACATATATAAATCAAACGACGCTTGAGTCCGTCGGCGCGGTAATCCCCGAAGACGTCATGCAAAGCGCGATATTCTATAATTGAGGTGAATGATGAAAACACCCGTGGACAGAAACGGCTTTGCGCAGATTTGCATAGTAGTGGAAGACGCAAAAAAGGCGGCCGAAGGCTGGGCGGAGCTATTCGGAATCCCCGCGCCTGAAATTGAAGAGAGGCATCTTGAGGGGAATGAGGAATATGTCTACAGAGGAAAGCGGATTTCATGCGATTTGCTCGTCGCGGAGATTGCCATGAACGGCTTCATAATCGAGCTGCACCAGCCTGTTATGAAGGCAGGAAGCGGGGCAGATGAAAGCACGTTCCACGAATTCATGCGTGAGCATGGAAACGGCGTGCATCACCTCGGCTTTGAGGTAGGGAACAAGCGAGACGCCATCGTAAGCGAGCTCACGGAGGCAGGATACGAACAGCGCACCGTCGGCATTTATCCCGGCAGCAGCTGGACGATTATCGACAGCGAAGACACCTTAGGCGTGAACCTGAACATAAAACCGGTGAGGTAACATCTTGATATGAAATACGACAATGCTTTTTGGATGGCGATTGACAGACGTGTTTCAAGCTCTGAAATAGAAATTGACAGGCCGAAGAATACTGCTCACCCGAAATATCCTGATTTCATCTATCCTGTTGATTACGGGTACTTAAAAGATACTTCGTCAATGGACGGCGGAGGGATTGATGTTTGGAAAGGTACAAACGGTGACGAAGCAGATGCCATTATTATCATTGTGGATTTATTAAAAAAAGACAGCGAAATAAAAATTCTTATCGGCTGCACCGAGAAAGAAAAGGAGCTTATCGCAAAAACACTGAATAACAGTGAATATATGAAAGGCATTTTGATAAGAAGAGAGATTTGGTAAACCCCCATCACTACATGTGATGGGGGTTCTAACGTCGCTGCGCTGTGCTTTTTCGAGTCGCTACGCTATGCTTTCAGGTGAGCGGGTGCAAACTAAATTGTGCGCATATATTCCTCAGCGGAGGCTGAGGCCATCGCGCCGTCCGCCACGGCGGTGACTATCTGCCGCAATGATTTCGTCCGCACATCGCCGGCGGCAAAAACGCCAGAGACGCTGGTTTTCGTTGTCTCGTCGGCGATGATATAGCCGTAATCATCAATTTTGAGCTGAGACTTGAATACATCCGTCACCGGCTCTCTGCCTATGGCGACGAACAAACCGTCAACGGTGAGGTCATATTTCCCGCCGCTTTTTTTATGAAAGCGCAAGCCGCTGAGCTTATCCTCGCCAAGCAGCGCGGAAACCTCGGTATCCCAGAGAATTTCGACATTCGGCAGCTTCGGCAAAATATCGCCGAGCGCCGGCGAAGCGCGAAGTGCGTCACGCCTGTGAAGGAGATAGATTTTCTTGCATATCTTCGAGAGATAAATAACTTCCTCGGCGGCGGAATTTCCCCCGCCCACAACGGCAATTTCCCTGTCTTTATAGAACATGCCGTCGCAGGTAGCGCAATAGCTCAGTCCTCTGCCTGTGAAAAAGTCTTCACGGGGAAGCCCGAGCTTTCTCGGGTCTGCACCCGTTGAGATTATAACTGTTTTCGCAAGGAAAGCTTCCTTAGAGGTTTTAATCTCTTTCACGGGTGAGGCAAAGCTGACCTCCCTCACCTCGGCAAGCTTCGTCTCAACGCTGAATTTATCGGCGGAGGCTTTCATTTTCATTGCGAGGTCAAAACCGTTTATGCCCTCGGGAAAGCCGGGGTAATTCTCAATGAAGTCAACTGTGCCCATCTGCCCGCCGGGAGATAGCCTCTCAAGCAGCAGCACCTTATGGTTGCCGCGTGCGCAGTAGAGCGCTGCGGTATAGCCGGCAGGGCCGCCCCCGATTATTATCACGTCATAAATATTATCCATATTTTCAGCCTAACATCTCTTCAAGCTTTTCCTTCGGCACAAGCCCCACGCTTTTTGCAGCGACTTCGCCGCCCTTGAAGAGAATCGCCGTGGGAATGCTCATAACACCGAATTTCGAAGCGAGGTCCGGCTGTGCGTCGATATCAATTTTGCCGACGATTACCTTGCCGTAATTCTCCTGAGCGAAGGCTTCCACAACAGGTGCAAACATTCTGCACGGGCCGCACCATGCCGCCCAAAAATCAATGAGAACCGGCAAATCTGCCTGTGTCACTTCTTTTTCGAAGTTTTCCTTTGTGATTGTGATGATTGCCATTTGCGTTATCCTTTCATTGTTTCATTCTTACTGTATTTTAACATGGAATTATGAATGAATTGTGTTTTCCGTTGATTATTTCATAATTCAGCCATTTCCGCATATGAATCCTTCAACGCCGGATACAGCGCCGTGTAAAGCCTGTAATACTTCTCATATTCAGGCGTATTTTCGGCGATTGCCTCCTGCGGCGGGTTCGTCTTTATCATCACGCTGCAGGCTTCACGCACTGAAGGATACAGCCCCACGCCCACCGCGGCGAGAATAGCAACACCAAGGGCCGGCCCCTCCTTCGAAGCAACCGTCTTAACCGGCAGGCCGAAAACATCCGCGAGCATCTGACGCCAGAGGGGAGAGCTCCCGCCCCCGCCCGTGGCGAGCATGTCAGAGGTCTCTACCCCCATGCCTTTGAGGATTTCCACGCAGTCGCGCAGGGAGAAGGTCACGCCCTCCATGACGGCGCGGAGCAAATCAGCCTTGGTGTGGATAGCCGAAAGCCCGAAGAAAACGCCTCTCGCATCTGCGTTGAGGTGCGGCGTGCGCTCGCCCATGAGATACGGCAGATATAATAAGCGGTTTGCGCCGATGGGCGACCTCTCGGCCTCCCTGTCCATCAGATAATAGGGGTCAACGCCCATAAGCTTTGCGGCTTCAACCTCCGCGGTGCAGAAGTTATCTCTGAACCATTTCAGTGAAAGCCCCGCGCCCTGCGTTACGCCCATCACATGCCACTCGCCGGGTACGGCGCAGCAGAATGTGTGAATCCGCCCTTTTGAATCAATCGAAATCTTGCTTGTGTGTGCATAAACCACGCCTGACGAGCCTATCGTGGTGAACGCCTTGCCGTCTTCGACCGTTCCCGTGCCCACCGCGGCCGCAGCGTTGTCTCCCGCGCCGCCGACAACCGGGGTTCCCGCCAAAAGCCCTGTCAGTTCTGCGGCCTGCGCCGAAACTACGCCCGTAATCTCAGGAGATTCATAGACCTTCGGCAGCAAGGCTTTATCTATGCCGAGCTTTTCAAGCACCTCATCACTCCACTGGCGGCGGGGTATGTCGAGCAGCTGCATGCCGGAGGCGTCGGAGACCTCGGTGGCAAAATCGCCCGTGAGCATGAAGCGGATATAGTCCTTCGGCAGAAGGATATGCGCGGTCTTGGCATAAATCTCCGGCTCATTATTGCGCACCCAGAGGATTTTCGAGGCCGTGAAGCCCGTGAGGGCTGGGTTCGCCGTAATTTCAATTAACTTATCAGCGCCGACCATTTCCGTAATTTCGGCGCATTCCTTGGCTGTGCGCTGGTCGCACCATATTATCGAGCGCCGAAGCACATTATTGCCGGCGTCAAGCATTACGAGCCCGTGCATCTGCCCTGAAATGCCGATGCCCTTGATGTCTGCCGGATTTACGCCGCTTTGAGAAATCACGGCCCTCAGCGTATCGCGTGCGGCAATCCACCAGTCAGCCGGCTCCTGCTCCGCCCAGCCGTTTTTCTCCTGATAAAGGGGGTATTCAATCGTTTTGCCGAGGACGGCATTCCCCTCTTTGTCAAAAAGCACGGTCTTTGTGCCGCTTGTGCCTAAATCTATGCCTATTACATATTCCATTTTAAGCCTCCGTTTTGAAAACTTAACCTCATTTTCGCCTATATAAGGAAAACTGTCAAGAGTTTCTCCCTTTACTGAATGCCTGATTCGTGGTATATTACTCTGGGATAGTTTTGAGATATTAGCCATTGGCCATTGGCAATGATATAGGAGGACACATGATGTTCGATGCGGTTATAATCGGCGCGGGCGTAACCGGCAGCGCGATTGCGAGAGAGCTTGCGAGATATGAGGCGAAAATATGCGTTCTGGAGAAGAATGCCGATGTCTGCGAGGGGACGTCAAAGGCGAACTCGGCGCTTATTCACGCGGGCTTTGACGCCGAGCCCGGAACGATGAAGGCGAAGATGAACGCCAAGGGCAACGCGATGATGGATAAAATAAGCGCGGAGCTTGACGTGCCGTTTGAGAGAATCGGCGCGCTTGTCTGCTGCTTTGATGAAAGCGGCATTCCCGCACTTGAGGAGCTGCTTGAAAAGGGCAGGAAAAACGGAATCCCCGATTTGGAGATAGTGGACGCCAAAAAGGCGAAGGAGCTCGAGCCGGCGTTGCAGGATAACATCGTCGCGGCGCTTTGGGCGCAGACCTCGGGCATAACCTGCCCGTTTGAGCTGACGATTGGCTTTGCGGAAAACGCCGCGATGAATGGCGTGGAATTCAGGCTCAACACAACAGTGAGCGGAATTGAAAAAACTGACGGCGGCTACCGCATAGAGACGAGCGGCGGCGCGGTGGGGGCGAAAGCCGTGATAAATGCGGCGGGGATTTACGCAGATGAAATCCACAATATGGTTTGCGGGGATAAGATAAAAATAACCCCGCGCAAGGGAGAGTATAATCTGCTGGACAGAGCCGCCAAGGGCCTTGTGAGGCACACGGTCTTCCTGCTGCCGACGAAGCTCGGCAAGGGCGTGCTTGTGACGCCGACCATTTTCGGCAACCCGCTCGTCGGGCCGACATCAGTGGATATTGACGACAAGGAGCAGAACCGCACAAGCACAGACGGCCTGAATGAGGTGCGCGAGAAATCCTCAACCAGCGTGAAGAATGTGCCGCTCGGCATGACGATAACCTCGTTTGCGGGGCTGAGGGCGCACATGGATATTACAGACGGCTCAGACGATTTTATCCTCGGCGAGACGGCCGAGGGCTTCTTTGACGCCGCGGGGATTGAATCCCCCGGGCTTTCGTCTTCGCCGGCAATCGGGGAATATATTGCGGAGATGGTTGCGAAAAAGCTGGATTTGAAACGAAACGAAGGCTTCAACCCGAATAGAAAAAGGGTAAAGCACCTGCTGTGGCTCGGCATGGAGGAGCGCAAAAGGCTGATTGAGGAAAACCCGGCCTACGGCGCGATTGTCTGTCGCTGCGAGGAGGTCTCCGAGGGTGAAATCCTTGACGCGATACACCGCCCGCTGGGCGCGACGACGCTCGACGGCGTGAAGCGGCGCACAAGAGCCACTACGGGCAGATGTCAGGCGGGCTTTTGCTCGCCGAGGATAATGGAGATTCTGGCGCGCGAGCTGAATTTACCGCTGACGCAGATAAAGAAAAACGGCGGCGCTTCGGTAGAGGTGATTGAAAAAACGCGAAAGGGGGCACAGATATGAAACCCCAAAGCAGATATAACATCGTCATCATAGGCGGGGGTCCTGCGGGGCTCGCTGCGGCGGTGGCGGCAAAAAAAGCGGGCGAGGAAAGCATTCTGATAATTGAGCGCGAGGCGGAGCTGGGCGGAATTCTCAACCAGTGCATACACAACGGCTTCGGGCTTCACACATTCGGCGAAGAGCTGACAGGGCCTGAATACGCGCAGAAATACATTGATATGGTTGAGAATGAGGGGATAGAGTATGTTCTCTCGACGACAGTTATAAACATAGACGGAAACAAAACGATTACGGCTGTAAGCCGCGAGAACGGCCTTATGCAAATTGATGCGAAGGCAATAGTGCTGGCGATGGGCTGCCGCGAGCGCCCGCGCGGCTCACTGAGGATACCCGGATTCAACCCCGCGGGGATTTTCTCGGCGGGCACGGCGCAGAAGCTTGTGAACATCGACGGGTATATGCCGGGCAGAACGGTCGTGATTCTCGGCAGCGGGGACATCGGGCTGATTATGGCGCGCCGAATGACGCTTGAGGGCGCAAATGTGAAGCTCGTCGCGGAGCTGATGCCGTTCTCCGGTGGGCTGAACAGAAATATCGTGCAGTGCCTCAATGATTACAATATCCCGTTGAAGCTCAGCCACACGGTTGTGGATATAGACGGCAAGGAGAGGCTGCGCGGGATAACTCTCGCACAGGTGGACGAGAACCTGCGCCCGATAGCGGGCACGGAGGAGTATGTCGAGTGCGACACCTTGCTTTTATCTGTGGGGCTTATACCCGAGAACGAGCTTTCAAAGCAAATAGGCGTTGAGCTTTCGGGCAAAACTAACGGCCCGCTCGTGAATGAGCGGCTGGAGACGAACGTAGGCGGGGTTTTTGCCTGCGGAAACGTGCTGCATGTGCATGATTTGGTAGATTACGTCTCCGAGGAGGCCGAGGCGGCGGGCAGGAACGCGGCGGAATATGCGGCGGGAAGGGCCGGAGATTCACGGCAAAACGAGATAGATATAGTGCCCGAGGGAATGGTGAGATATACGGTTCCCGTGAGGATTGATTTGGAGCGGGCCGATGAAAAAACCGTGGTGCGCTTCCGTGTGGCGGATAAGATTCCCGGCGGCGTGATTCATGCGTCGGTTGAGAAAAACGGCGAAAGGAAGGAAATTCTCCGCCGCAAGAAGAGAATTCTGGCGCCGGGCGAGATGGAGCAGATTCTCCTGAAAAAAGAGGATATTCTGGGCGCGGAGAGGATTATAATCTCGGCGGGAACCTCGGCGGGCATATCGGCGGGCACAGATGAGAAAGCGGGGGCGACGAAATGATACATGAGCTGATTTGCATACGCTGCCCGCTTGGGTGCGGCTTGAAGGTGGACGTTGACGAGAAGAGCAGAGAGGTGCTTTCCGTGGCAGGCAACTCCTGCCCGCTGGGGCTTGAATACGGCAAAAACGAGGTGATTTCGCCTATGCGCACCGTGACCTCGACGGTTACGCTTTCCGGCGGCGAGTGTCCGCTGGTGCCTGTGAAAACGGCTCATGAAGTGCCAAAGGCGAGGATAGGCGCGGTGATGGAAGAGATAGTCAAGGCGGCGGCGAAGGCCCCGGTGAAAATCGGCGATGTGATAATCAAAAACGTGGCGGGAACAGGCGTTGACGTCATAGCCACGAGAAATATAAAGGCGGGTAAGGCTAATGAGCTTGGATAAAAGGATAACAACGGTAATGCTTGACCTCGACGGCACGCTTCTGCCGATGGACGCCGAGGTTTTCACAAACGCATATTTCTCCGAGATAGCAAAGAAGGCTGTGCCGCTCGGCTATGAGCCGAAGGCGGTTATTGCCGGCATCTGGAGCGCCACGAAAAAGATGATGGCGAATGACGGAAGCAAAGCGAATATAGACGTTTTCTGGGAGAATTTTCAAGAGGAAATGGGTGAAAACTCTATTGCACTTAAAGAGCATTTTGATGATTTTTACACGCGTGAGTTCCATAACGTCAAAGCTGCGACGGGCGAGAACGCCGCCGCGAGGGAGCTTATCGACGGGCTGAAGGCCGGAGGGCTGGAAATAATCGTTGCGACGAACCCCGTCTTTCCGCTGGACGGCAACCTCACGCGCCTCTCATGGGTGGATTTGAAGCGGGATGATTTCATATATATAACGGCTTACGAGAATTCTTCATTTTGCAAGCCGAACCCCGCTTATTATAAGGAAATCCTTGAGAAAACCGGGAAAAAGCCCGAGGAATGTCTCATGGTGGGAAATGACGTCAAGGAGGACATGGCGGCCCAAAAGGCCGGCATAGAAACCTATCTCGTCACAGATTGCCTGATAAATTCCGGCGGCGAGGATATAAGCAAATACAAACACGGCAGCTTTGCCGAGATGATGGAATATCTGGAGATGGAAAAATGAAGCTACTGATAGAAAAACGACCGTTTTCATGGGAAACGGAGTATGACGTCTACGATGAAAAAGGCGGGTTCGCTTACCGCATAACAACCGAGCGGCGAGACAAAACCAGCGCGATTTTCATCACGAGCCAGTATGGCGGCGAGGTCGGGAAGATAGTCAAAACGAAGCGGCTTTTTAAGACGACATATGAAATTTTCCTCGGAGACAATTACATGGGCAAGGTCAAAAAGGAAACGATGTACGGCGGCGTGACGCGGTATGTGCTGGATTATGCCCGCTGGCGGGTTTTCGGCACGATTCTCAACTGGGAGTATGATATAGTGGACGATAAATATATCGTCGCACATGCCGGAGACGACAACATGGAGTTTGACGGCAAGTACGTCATCAATGCAGATTACTCAAACAACGAAACCCCGATTTTACTCGTCGCCCTTGCAATGGAGGCCGCCACGGCAGACCATAAGGGCAATTGACAATTGATAATTGATAATGAGCGCAGCGACGCACGAAGTGCATAATTAAGGGCAAGGGCATAAGGGCAAAAACATTTTAACCCTCTTTTTCAAAGAGGCGTTGCCCAGCGGGGTGGCGCGAATGAAATGAGCGACGGGTGTTTTATTCCCGGTCGCCCGCTAAAGGAGAATGGATAATCCAGAAAAACTTTTATTGACCTTTGGCTTCAAAACATATATAATTGTACAGCGAATGTATACAACAGAAGTCTATATTAAACTAAAACATCAACGGAGTGATTTTTTGGAAGATATTTTGAGACTGGAAGGCGTGAAAAAAAGCTTTGGCGGCACGGAGGTGCTCAAGGGGATTGACCTCACCGCGCGGAGCGGTGAATTCATCACGCTGCTTGGGCCTTCGGGCTGCGGCAAGACGACCACGCTGAGGATAATCGCGGGGCTTGAAAAGCCGGACGAGGGCAGAGTTATCCTGAAGGGAGAAGACGTCACGGACACCGAGCCGAACAAGCGTGACGTGAACACAGTGTTCCAGAACTATGCGCTTTTTCCGCATATGAATGTTGAGGAAAACATCGGCTATGCGTTGAAAATCCGCAAAAGACCAAGGGCGGAGATAAAGAAAGCCGTGAATGAAATGCTGGAGCTTGTTCAGCTGGAGGGCTTTAATAAAAGAATGCCGGCGGAGCTTTCCGGCGGACAGAGGCAGCGGGTGGCCATCGCGCGCTCGCTTATAAACAAGCCGCAGATTCTTCTTCTGGACGAGCCACTCGGCGCGCTGGATTTGCAGCTGCGCCGCCAAATGCAGATAGAGCTTAAGGATTTACAGAAAAGAACAGGCATCACGTTCATATATATCACTCATGACCAAGAGGAAGCCCTCACGATGAGCGACAGAATCGCCGTGATGGACGCAGGGCTGTTCAAGCAAATCGGCACGCCCGCCGCGGTTTACGATTCCCCCGAAAGCTCGTTTGTGGCTGAGTTCGTCGGCTCGGCAAATATAGTGAAGGCCAGAGTAAAATCCGTTGCGGGCGGGGAAATAACGGCGGAGAATGAAGACGGCGAGGTCAAGTTTAATTCGCGCGGGCATTCCTTTAATATAGGCGAAGCCGTCACGCTTGCCGTAAGGGGCGAGCAGGCAGAACTTGCAAAATCAGCGCAGGAAGGGCTTCGCGGCGTGGTGAAGGAAAAAAGCTTCGCGGGCGGCATGCTGAGAATTGCGGTGAAGCTCAAAAACGGCGAATTCATCTGCCGCAGCCACGGTATAGATTCCCCGCTTAAGCAGGGCGACGAGGCGGTCATTTCCTGGCTGCCGGAGCATGCCGTGCCCGTTGATTCGGAGGGCGGAGCATGAGTGATTTTGCCAAGCCCGCCCGCCGCAAAAAGGCGAAAAGGTTTAATCCGTATCTTCTTACGCTGATTCCCATATATATCTTCACGTTTTTCTTCGTGCTCGGGCCGCTGATATACATGTTTATCCTCAGCTTCCTCACGCGCGGCGAGACATGGGGCGTGGTGTGGGATTTCACAGCCGAGAACTACGCGAACATCTTTGAGCCGGTGTATCTCGAAACATTCTGGGAGAGCCTGAAGCTTGCGTTCATCAGCACGGGCTTCGTGATTTTATTGGGCTATCCTTTCGGCTATTTCATGGCGAAGCTCACAAGAAAATGGAAGAGCAGAATGATGATGTTTCTGATGATTCCGTTCTGGACGAGCTCGCTTATCCGCCTTTACGGCTGGATAGTCATCTTCCGCGCCAACGGTACGCTGGACAGCTTCCTCATGGGAACAGGGCTGACGAGCGAGCCGCTGAAGCTGCTTTACACATATCCGGCGGTAGTGGTCGGCATGATTTACGCGCTGCTGCCGTTCATGATTTTCGCGGTGTACTCAAGTGCCGAAAAGCTTGACATGAGCCTTGTCGAAGCGGCGCGCGACCTCGGTGCAAGCAGGTGGAGGGCCTTTCTCACAGTTTCGCTTAAGCTGACGCTGCCGGGGTTGCTCTCGGGCGTTATTCTCACATTTGTGCCGTCGATGGGGCTGTTCTTCATTGCCGATATTCTCGGCGGCAGCAAGGTGGTGCTGATAGGAAACGTGATTCAAGACCAGCTCATGAAAACGCACAACTGGCCGTTCGCGGCGGCGCTCGCGGTGGCGCTGATGCTGATAACTACCTTGTTTATGGTTCTCTACAGAAAAATCACGAAGGTGAAGGATTTGGAGGGAATCGTATGAGAGGAACGGCGATTAAAAACCGGACGAAGCTGCCGAACATCTTCCTCGGGCTCATCATGCTTTTTATGTATGTGCCGATTGTAATCGTAATCATATACTCCTTCAATGAAAGCAAGCTGAGCTCCGTGTGGGAGGGCTTTTCGTGGAGATGGTATCAAGAGCTCTTTGAGGATGAAGCCATGTTTGAGGCGCTGCGCAACAGCCTTGTTCTGGCGCTTTCAAGCAGCACGGCGGCGGCGCTTATCGGCACGCTGGGGGCATTCGGCATGACGCGGGCGAAGCTTAAGGCGAACACGTCGGTGGAATATGTCTCAACCCTGCCGATTATGATACCCGAGATAATCCTCGGCATGGTGTTCATGGTGTTCTTCTCGCTTATAGGAATGCCGTACGGTATGACGACGCTCATCATAGCGCACACGGCGTTTTGCATACCATATGTGTTCATGCTTGTGAAGGCGAGGCTCGTCGGCATGGATAAGAGCCTCGGAGAGGCGGCGGCTGATTTAGGAGCAGGGCCGGCGCGGGTGTTCAGGGACATCACACTGCCGCTGATTGCCCCGGCGATTCTCTCCGGCATGATGCTCAGCTTTGCAATGAGCTTCGACGACGTGATTATCAGCATTTTCGTTACGGGCGCAAACACGAACACGCTGCCGATTAAAGTATACACGCAGCTCAAGACGGGGGTTTCGCCGAAGATAAACGCGCTGTGCGCTCTGATTTTCGCCGCCACGGTGATAATCTGCATAATTTCCGCGGTGGTGAACCGCATGAGAAGGCCTGAAAACAGAGAAGACTCTGTGACAGAATATTAAACTACTTTGGAAACGAGAGGAAAAACAATGAAAAAGATTCTTGCAATTATTATGGCGGTTGTGCTTTGCATGACAATAGCGGGATGCTCTGCCCCGACAGAGAATGCGGCAGACACAAATGAGTATGACGTTGGCGGCACGCTGAACCTCTACACATGGGAGGGCATGTTCCCGCAGGAAATTCTTGACGGCTTCGCAGAGGAAACAGGCATCGACATAATCTATAACAATTTTGATTTTGACGAAACAATGCTTGCAAAGCTGCAGGCCGCCGGGGGCGGGGATTATGACCTCGTCATCGCGGACGACTACATCATAGAGATGGCGATTGCCGAAGGCCTCGTGCAGAAGCTGGATAAATCGAAGATACCGAGCCTCGGCAACGTAAACCCGGTTTACACGAAGCAGTTCTTTGACCCCACGGACGAATACACAGTGCCTTACGGCGCGGGCGTGCAGACGATAATCTATGACCCCGCTCTGTTCGATGTGGAAATCAAGGGCTATGCAGACCTTTGGAACGCGGCCTTTGAAGATAACGTCGGCCTCATCGGCAACTACCGCGTAATCGACGGCATGGCGCTCAAGGTGATGGGCGAGAGCTATAACACCGAAGATACAGCGGTTATCGAGGCGGCAGGCCAGAAGCTGCTTGAGCTTGCACCGAATATCCGCCTGATTAAGGACGAAGGTCTGCAGGAAGACCTGATCTCCGGCGAGGTTGGCGCGGGTGTGGTATACACCTCACAGGTGACGATGGCGAAGATGGCGAAGCCGGAGCTTGAAATAGTTTACCCCGAAGAGGGGCTGGGCTTCGGCATAATGAGCGGCTTCATTCCGTCTCAGGCGCCGAACCCGAACGCCGCCCACGCTTTCCTTGAGTATATCCTTGACCCCGAAAGAGCCGCGGCCTGCTTCGAGTTCCTCGGATATTACTGCACAACGCTCCCCGCGGAGGAGTTCATCGCCGAGGATATGAAGGAATTCCTCACTATTCCCTCAGACTTTGACACAAGCAAGATGGAAATGATTGAGAACGTTTCAGCTGAGACGCTTGAGCTTCATGAGCAGATTTGGACGGCCTTCAAAGCCGAATGCGAGTAAGACAATTGATAATTGACAGTTGATAATTGACAGTTAAGGGCGAAGGGCAGTGTAGGGGCGCTTTCCACGCATGCCCGCACATAAGGGCAATTGATAGTTGATAGTTAAGGACAAGGACATAAGGACAATTGACATTTCAGGAAAAAAGGCAGATAATACATAATGGAGTAGGGGCGTCAATTTGACGCTCCCTACTTTCATAAACAAATCTTTTTGGGAAATAGGGAGTAAAACTTAATGGCAAACAGGTTTACAAAGATGTTCGGCTCGCAGGATATGACGGTTGGCAGCCCTGCGAAGAACATCATCAAGTTTTCTGTGCCGCTTCTAATCGGAAATGTGGCACAGCTTCTCTACAGCACGGTGGATTCCATCGTCGTGGGGCAATATGTCGGCGACGGCGCGTTGGCCGCCATCGGCGTTTGTATGCCGATTATCAACCTCATGCTGGTGCTTTTCATGGGAATCGCCGTGGGCAGCAGCATAATGGTTGCGCAGTTCTTCGGCGCGAAGGATAAGGATAAGCTTTCAAGAACAGTGGGTTCTACGATGACGCTGTCTCTTCTCGCTTCCGTTTTAATCACGGTGGTGGGCGTGCTGATTTCCGCGCCGATTCTGTCTCTCACGAGCACACCTGCAGATGTTTTTCCGATGGCGAACGAGTATCTGGTTATCACGTTTATCGCGATGATAGGGCCGGTTTTCTATAACATGATTTCCGGAATCCTGCGCGGAATGGGTGATTCAATAATGCCGCTGGTTTTCCTGCTCGTGGCCTGCGGGCTGAATATCGTGCTGGATATCTGGTTCGTGGCGGGCTTCGGCTGGGGCGTTGCCGGCGTGGCATGGGCCACGGCGATTTCGCAGATAGTTTCGGCAGCGCTGTGCGTAATCAAGCTTCTGAGCCTCAGGGGCGAGATAACCCTCAACCGTAAAACGCTGAAGCTGGACAAAAAGCTCTCGTGGCAGCTTTTGAAGCTCGGGCTTCCCAGCGGGCTGACGCAGGGAATTTTCTCGGTCACAATGCTCGTCGTGCAGAGCCTGACGAATTCCTTCGGCACGGTGTTTGTGGCGATGAGCACGGTGGTTATGAGAGTGGACGGCTTCGCGATGATACCCAACTTCTCCTTCGGCAACACGATGACGACGTATGCCGGGCAGAATATCGGCGCGGGGCGGCTTGACAGGGTCAAGGAGGGCACAAAGCGCGGTATGCAGATTGCCGTGGGTACATCTGTTGTTCTCACAACGATTTTGATATTCTTCGGCCAGTATCTTATAACGATGTTTACAGATACGCCGGAGGTCATGGTGAACGGAACTCGCGTCATACGCATTCTGGCAATCGGATATGTCGCGATATGTGTGACGCAGGTGCTTCAAGGCGTGATGAGGGGCGCGGGCGAAACGGTGGTTCCGATGTGGATTTCAATCGTCACGACGGTGGCGATAAGAGTTCCGCTGGCATACGGGCTTGTCTATCTTACACAGACGCCCGAGGCTCCTCTCGGAAACTCCGATATGCTGTTTTATTCAATGCTCATCTCATGGGTTATCGGCATGGCGCTCTCGATTATCTTCTACGCGCGCGGAAAATGGAAGGATAAGTCTGTGGTGACGCGCAGCGCGAAGAACGATTTACCCGCAGAGAACATCATGGAGCAAGAGGAAGAAATAGGGCTGGATTAAAACTAAAACCCCGGTTATACCGGGGTTTCTTTATGCCTAATTATGATATTGCGTCGTGTAGAAATAGGCAATGACAAGGAAGATGATTATGCCCGCCGCAATGAACGGAACGGCTATATCGAGTATGCGTTTGAACCTGCGCAGCCTCTGCCTCGCCTTGAACCCGCCCTCGTTGAAATCATACTTGAGAATATCGAAGTTGCGTACATGCGTCTCTTCGCTGAGATGAATCTCTCCTATCGCCTTTTTTGCGGCACTTTCGCTTTCGCCTAAGGCGGAGACCGCCTTGCCTCTCAGGCCCGCGGCCTTTTCGGGAGAGGCCTTCGTGATGAAGGCTATGTCCTCATCGGAAAAGCCGAGCTCATGAAGCGCCAGCGGGGCTTTGAGCTTCATCGGCAGATGCAGAAGCTTCACCATGGAATCTGTGATTTCAAACGGAACCTTCATCTCGCGCAGCTTTTCAGCTTTGATTTTCTTCCTCGCCTTGCGGCGGAAGAAATCCATGCAGCCTCTGTATACGAGCGCGTAAATCCCCTCTCTCGAGCTTGTTGCGAGGCGATAGAGCAGCTCGCTTGTGAGTGCGTTTCGAAAGGCGTTGCTTATGATATCAGACGCCTCAAACGAAATGCTTGTATGCACAAAGGCGAGGCGGTAGAGGTCATCAATATTATCAAAATAAATCTTCTGAATCTTCTCAATATCGGCTTTAAGTGGCATCGTCGCCTCCTTGCTTTTCCTGCGCGAGCGCGGCGGCCGCTTCAGGCTCAGATAAATCCTTATTTGCCTTCGGCCGAACGCCGTGCTTGTCCAGCAGCTTGACTATTTCCGCGCCGACGAACATGATATACAGGCAGAAGTAGAGCCACAGCATGAGGATAACGATAGTCGCGAGGCTTCCGTAAAGAAGCGCGAAATCGGCGATGTTTTCAACAATGAACGAGAAGATTGAGGAGAAAATCAGCCAGCCGAGAGCGGTGAAAACAGCCCCGCTAAGGTAGCAGATGAACGAATACTTATTCTTTGAGGTGCTGATATACAGCAGCACAAAGAAGGCAATAAGCAGCACAAATCCGATGATAGAGCGGAACTGCTGAAGGATGAAGACGATGGCGTCCGGTGCGCGCCCGACGAGGAAATCGTAGAAGGAGGAGCCGAAAACGAACGAAACCGCCGTGAGAACAAGCGCCAGAATAAAGCCGATGACATACACGATGGAAAGCGCGCGTACGGCAAAGAATTTCGAGCTTTTCTCAATGCCGAAAATCCGCCGGAAAGCCTTGATAATCGAAACCATGCCGCTGCTGGAGGCCCAAACGAACGCAACGATGGAAATAGAGAGAATCCCCGTGCTGCTGAATCTCTGCTGCGCCAGCAGGGATTTTACATATTCCTCAACGCTTGTGGGAAGAACCTTCAGCGCGCGGCTTATCATATCTATGCCGTCAATGTCGATGTTACGGAGAATCATCATCAGAATAGCACAAAACGGCAGAAACGCGATGAGAATAAAGAATGCGCCGTGGCCGGAGGCGGCGTCTAGGCCATCCTCGGAGAAAACACGGAAAAAGCCCATAATGGCTTTTCTTATTCTTGTAAATGTGCCGGCCTCTTTGGGCTTCGCCGATTCTGCCCCTACATTTTTCCGCATAAAAATCCTCTCTTCTACATTATAAGAGATATTGCGCGCTTAGTATGGCTATCATTATAACAGCAAGATGGCAAGATTTCAATTTCATTTCGCTTAGAAGCGCACACTCTCAAGAAATATGTAAGCAAAGAAATTGACATAACAGGAATTGACATATATGTATTATATAATTATAATGTAGTTATGAATAGTATTAGTTTCGAGTGGGATAAAATTAAGGAACAAGCCAATCTGGAGAAGCACAGAGTGTCGTTTGATGAAGCGGCAACTGTATTTTATGATGCGGACGCCAGAGTAATTGATGACCCAGAGCATTCAGAAGATGAAGAGAGATTCATTATTCTGGGACTAAGCGGAAAAGCGAATTTGCTGGTGGTTTGCCATTGCTACAGGGTTTCTGAAACAGTTATCCGAATTATATCCGCCAGAAGAGCAACGAAAACAGAAGCGAAGCAGTACCATTATTATCAAAGATGAGGTGAAAATATGAGAGAAGAATATGATTTTTCAAAATCTGAAAAGAACCCTTATGCAAAGAGACTGAAGAGGCAGATTACCATCAATCTTGACAGTGCCACAATTGACTATTTCAAAGCGCAGGCGAAGGAATCAGGGATACCGTATCAGGTTCTCATCAATCTGTACCTTACGGATTGCGCCGTGCAGGACAAGAAGCTGCAGATGAGCTGGAATTAGCAGAAGGCAGAATGAGCGAAGCAAGATTTCAATTTCATTTCGCTTAATGCAATTTCGGGGATTCAAAAATGCAAAAAGGATTTCAAAAACAGCAGGAAAAGGTTACAAACATGCGAAAAAGTTACAAAAGAGCGAGATTTCCGTAACTATTTCGTCAAAACACACAAAAACGAAATGCGCGGCGGTGTGAAATTCTAGCATTCATCAGTTGCAAAAGCCATTTTCATGATGTAGAATGAAGTATCCTTACGTTTTAGGAGAGTAGCACGCCACAGAGGGCGGCGCAGGCAATCGGTTTTTTTGTGTTGCCGGCATTACCCACAGGCTTGTTATTAGCTTAAAAACAACTGTGATATACACAGTAAAAAAATTCAGGAGGTACGAAAATGAAAACAAAGAAGATTCTTTCACTGCTTCTGGCTGTGCTCATGGTGATGACGGTAATCACGGCATGCTCAACGCCGACAGACCCCGCATCAACACCTGCCGGAGATGATACATCTTCCACAGCAGGCGACACATCAGAGGTTACACCGGAAGGCACAGGCATGTATCCGGGCACACCGGGCGAGGATTCAATCGTTATAAACCTTGGTTCTGAGCCGCCCGAACTCAACTCAGCTCTTTCTACAGACACAATCAGCTTCCAGATTTTCAAGCACGTCTACGAGAACCTTGTCATGCAGGACAACGAAGACAAGATTATCCCGGGCGCAGCTGAGAGCTGGGAAATCAGCGATGACGGCCTCGTCTACACATTCCATCTCCGTGAAGGAATGCTGTGGTCAGACGGCACAACACCTGTTACGGCTAACGACTATGCCTTTGCGATTAAGACACTCATCGCTCCCGAAACAGCGGCGGACTATGCTTACTTTGGATGGATTATCAAGGGTGCTCAGGCTGTCACAGACGGCACAGGTTCAGTGGATGATTTGGGCGTTAAGGTAGTTGACGACCTCACACTGGAAATCACACTTGAGAACCCCACTCCCTACGCAATCGACATGTTTGCGTTCGGCTCTTTCGCACCTATCAACGAGGCTTTCTACAATGAAGTCGGTGCTGATAAGTACGGCACAGAGGTTGAGTATATCCTTTCAAACGGTGCATACACAGTTTCAAGCTGGACACATGAGGACAGCCTTGTAATGACAAAGAACGACGGTTACTGGGATGCGGCCAATAAGGCGTTCATCAAAGAAATCAAGGGCGTTATGATAGTTGATTCAAACGCAGCATTGAATGCCTTCAAGGCAGGCGAAGTTGATATGATCGGTCTTACAGGTGAGCAGGTCACAATGATTAAGGGCGAAGGTTACCCCGTCAATCAGTATAACGACGGCGCCTCATGGTATTTGGAGTTCAACTTGGACGAGAGCTCTGTTCTCGCAAATAAGAACATCAGAAAAGCCCTGTCACTTGCCATAGACAGAGAAGCTTATGTCGCAACGGTCGAGAAGAACAGCAGTCAGCCTGCCACAAGCCTCTGCCCTCCGGGCCTCGGCGTTACAGGAATTGACGGAGACTTCCAGTCAAAGGTCGGTGATCTCATCAGTACAACAGCTGATGTCGAGCAGGCTAAAACATATCTTGAGACAGGTCTTTCCGAGCTTGGAATGACAGCAGAAGAGCTTGGCCCGCAGATTTCAATGCTTCTTGACGACGGCGACAAGCCGCAGCTGATAGGCGCATTTATCAAGGAGCAGATTCTTTCGAATCTCGGCGTGGATATTTCCGTTGAGCAGATGACATTCAAGAGCAGACTTGACAGAATGTCAAACAAAGACTTCTCGATAGTTTTCGCAGGCTGGGGCCCTGACTACAACGATGCCAACACATTCCTTGATCTGTTTGTAACAGGAAACGGAAACAACCACACATCTTACTCAAATGCGAGATATGATGAGCTGATTTCCTCGGCAGCGGCGGAGACAGATCCTAATACACGTCTTGAATACTTCAAAGAGCTTGAACAGATTATCGCTGATGACATGATGGTTACTCCGATATACTGGAGAGTTCGTGACTATATCACAAGCGAAAAGGTTTCAGGCGTTTACAGGTCAATGTTCCAGGATTGGAATTTCGTAAATGCAACAATAGTCTAAAGAAACACTGACAGAATAGGCATTCACCCCTCGGCTTTTGCCGGGGGGTTTGCTTATAAGAAAACACGGGCGGAATTACTTTTTTGCAAAAAAAGAAGCCTTGATATTCAATTCACTAATAATTTCGCGAAAAAACTGACATTTATTTGATTTTGCTGTTCCAAATCTGCAATTTTTGTGATACAATAATTCATACGCCTTTTTGGGGGTATGCTTTGCGTTTTGGAGTCGGTTATCGGCTCAGCGGCGCAAAATGATTATAATATAGAAGGAGGGCGAGCTGTTTGTTAAAGTATATCTTAAAAAGAGTAGGTTATACCGTAGTGACGCTTTTTGCATTATTGACGCTTACATTCTTCATAATGCACGCATTGCCGGGTGACGCGTTTACAGGGCAAAAAGCTATTCCGCCGGAGGTTATGGCAAATCTTGAGGCGAAATACGGGCTTGATAAACCTATCGGAGAACAGTTTGTGATGTATGTCGGCAATTTTCTCCGCGGGGATTTCGGAGTATCAATTAAGTATAACAGGCCAATCTCGACAATCATAAGCGAAAGCTTTGTTTACTCCCTTGACCTGGGAGTCAGAGCGCTCCTGTTTGCTGTTATTGCGGGAGTGTTACTGGGCATTTTGGCTTCCGTGAAAAGAGGAACAGGCTGGGACACGGCGGCTATGCTTATTGCAATTATCGGAGTATCCGTACCGAGCTTTATCGTGGGTTCGGTTTTACAATATTTTTTAGGACTGCAGCTCTTCCAGGCGACAGGGATTAAATTCTTTGCCGTAACAGGCTGGGATGCTTTTAATTCAAAAATTTTGCCTGCCTTTGCCCTGAGCTTCGGCTCACTTGCGACGATTTCACGTCTCATGCGGACGAGCATGCTTGACGTCTTGGGGCAGGATTATATTAAAACAGCCAAGGCAAAGGGGCTTTCAAACAGGAAGGTGATTTGGAAGCATGCCGTGCGGAATGCAATCATGCCGGTTGTGACGGTGCTTGGTCCGATTGCGGCGGCTGTACTGACTGGGGCGTTCGTTGTTGAGAGGATATTCTCAATCCCGGGTCTCGGCAAATTCTTCGTGCAGAGTGTGCGTGAGAATGACTACACTATGATAGCGGGCACAACGATGTTCTACGGAACATTTTTGATTCTTGCAAACTTTGTCGTTGACTTGGCGTACGGATTCATTGACCCGAGGGTTAAGCTAGAGGGGGGTAAATGATGGATAACATTGAGAGAAATAAATTCAAATGGGTTGGTCCGGATATAGAAAGCGGCGAAGCCATGGCGCGCAAAAGCGTGACCTTTGGAAGAGACGCTATGCGTCGTTTGTTCAAAAACAAGGCGGCCGGAGTTTGCCTTGTCATCATCGTCCTTTTGCTTTTGCTGACGATTTTGGTGCCATTCTTTTCGCCGTTCACAATGAACGAGCAGCACCTGACGCATACGAACGCGCCGATGGGCTTTGTTTGCACCAATGAGGAACAGGCAGGCGTAGTGCATTTGTTCGGCACAGACGCACTTGGACGTGACATCTTCGTGCGAACATGGGAGGGCGGCCGCATATCACTGATGATTGCGTTCGTCGCGGTGTTCATCAACTTCCTTGTGGGCGTTATTTACGGAGGTATTTCCGGCTATATGGGTGGCCTGGTTGATAATATCATGATGAGAATAGTTGAGGTTATCAACGGAATCCCTTATCTCATGGTAGTCATACTCCTTAAGATGGTCGTCGGAAGCAGTGACCCGACCGGCATCGTATCCTTAATCGTCGCATATTCCGCCGTCGGCTGGACAGGCATGGCAAGGCTCGTGAGGGGGCAGGTTGTGGCGCTGAAGGAGCAGGAATTCGTCATTGCGGCCAAGGCGCTCGGCGCCGGCTCGTCAAGGATTATTGCGAGGCATCTGCTGCCGAATTCGCTCTCCATTATCATCGTCGAAATCACGCTGGCGATACCGTCCGCGATATTTACCGAAGCGTTTTTGAGCTTCATCGGCATGGGCGTCACGATTCCGTATTGCTCATGGGGTTCTCTCGCGAACGACGGTGTAACCGTGTTCCAGCTCTACCCGTCGCAGCTTTGGATTCCGGCGATTTGCATCAGCCTCACGATGCTCTCGTTCAACCTCTTTGGTGATGGCTTGCGCGACGCGTTTGATCCGCGTCTGAGGAGGTAACTATGGAAAAGAATAAAACAGTTGTGATAAATAACAAGAAAAAAGATTTGCCTCCTGAAAGAGTTCTTGACATCGAAAACCTGCATGTAAGCTTTGACACATACGCGGGTGAGGTCAAGGCCGTGAGAGGCGTCACGCTTCACGTGGATAAGGGTGAGGTGCTGGCGATAGTCGGCGAATCCGGCTGCGGCAAGAGCGTTACGGCGCAGACCATCATGAAGCTCAACCCGATGCCACCCGCGAGGATTCCCGAGGGAGAGGTGACTCTGGGTGACATAGACATAGTCGCCGCACCCGAAAAGGCGATGCAGAAAATCAGGGGCAAAACGGTGTCGATGATTTTCCAGGACCCGATGACATGCCTCAACCCGACGATGCAGGTCGGTAAGCAGATTGTAGAGGCCATCAAGCATCACAGAAAGCTCAGCGGCGCCGAAGCCAAGGCGGAGGCCATAAAGTTCCTGAAGCTTGTGAATATCCCGAACCCCGAAGAGCGCGTGAAGCAGTATCCGCACGAGTATTCGGGCGGCATGAGGCAGAGGGCGATGATAGCCATGGCGCTTTCATGTGACCCGCTTCTGCTCATCGCCGATGAGCCGACCACCGCGCTGGACGTTACGATTCAGGCGCAGATTATGGATTTGCTCAATGAAATCAAGGACGAAACTGAAACGGCGATTATCCTCATAACGCATGACTTGGGCGTTGTGGCGAGCATGGCGGACAGAATAGCCGTTATGTATGCCGGAAAAGTGGTTGAATCCGGCACGAACGAAGAAATCTTCTATGACAATAAACACCCGTACACGCAGGCACTTCTGAACAGCCTGCCGTCAGTTGATTCAAACAAGCGGGATAAGCTGGTTTCCATTCCGGGCACGCCGCCGGATCTTCTCGCGCCGCCCGCGGGCTGTGCGTTTGCGGCGAGATGTGAGCATTGCATGGAAATCTGCAAGACGGAGCAGCCGCCGGAGTTCGACATCATCGGCGACCACTATGCCGCCTGCTGGCTGCTGCACCCTGATTGCCCTGCTGCCGAGGAAAGGGGTGAGCTGAATGCCTAAGACGAATGAAGTTTTATTGAAGCTTGAGAATATCTGTAAGTATTTCAAGGTTGCGGGCGGAATTCTGAAGGCCGTTGACGGCGTTACGCTTGATATCTATAAGGGCGAAACGCTTGGCCTCGTCGGCGAATCCGGCTGCGGAAAATCCACGCTGGGCAGAGTTGCGATGGGCATTTATCCGCAGACAAGCGGTGTGATTGAATACGAGGGCAATGCGGTGAACCTCAAGCGCGGGGGAAATCGCTTTGATTACGCCAAGAAGGCGCAGGTTATATTCCAGGACCCGTACGCTTCGCTTGACCCGAGAATGACGGTCTCTTCAATCATTGAAGAGGGCATGGTCATTCACAAGATGTATGACAAAGAGAAGCGCAAGAAAAGGGTGGAGGAGCTTCTTGAGCTTGTCGGGCTCAACAAGGAGCATGCCAACCGCTTCCCGCACGAATTTTCGGGCGGCCAGCGGCAGAGAATCGGCATAGCCAGAGCCTTGGCGATTGAGCCGAAATTCATCGTGTGCGACGAGCCGATTTCAGCTCTGGACGTCTCGATTCAGTCTCAGATTATCAACCTGCTTCACGATTTGCAGCAGAAGATGGATTTGACCTACCTCTTCATTGCGCATGACCTCAACATAGTCAAGTATATCAGTGACAGAATAGCCGTGATGTACCTCGGCGAGGTGGTTGAGCTGGCGTCTTCAGACGACCTATATAAGAACACATGCCACCCGTATTCCCAGGCGCTTCTCTCGGCCGTGCCGATTCCCGACCCGAAGATTGAGGCGGAAAAGAAGAGGCAGATTATATCCGGCGACGTACCCAGCCCCATCAACAAGCCAAAGGGCTGCAGCTTTGCGGGAAGATGCCCAAAGGCGCAGGATATATGCAGAAAAGAAGACCCCAAGCTCAGAGAGATTTCACCGCAGCATTTCTGCGCGTGCCATCTTGTAGAATCGAAAATGTAATGCAGTATATGGGCTGAGCCAATGGGTTCGGCCCTATTTGTTTATGATGAAGAATTGATATATAGTATCGTATATGATACTATAAGGAAAGAGCATAGAGGCGGATATGGCTAATGTGGAGAAATCATTGAGAAGATGAAACGCTAGCCGAACGGAATACGTATGGCAGAGGCTGACAGCGTTTAATTGGCAAGGCAGAGCGGCTCGCATCGCCACTATATCAATTCTGCCGGAGATGTTATAACAATCAAAGCGGATAATTCGCTGAAAGCAGTATATGTTAAGGATATTTTGAATCGAATATCATAAAGGGGGCAGGATATGACTGTTCAAGATTATATAAAACTACCGTATAATTTCATAATCAGACCGTTAGAGGATGAAAGCGGCAAGTATTATTATGCCACCGTGCTTGAGCTGGACGGCTGCCAGAGCACGGGCGAGACGTTTGAAGAAGCATATGACGACCTCATGGAAGCTATGCAAGGCTGGATTGAAACAAAGCTCGAGCACGGCTTTCCTGTTCCGCTTCCTATCGAGAGTGATAAATTCAGCGGGAATTTTATTGTTCGCCTGCCCAAATCTCTGCACGCCAGATTGGCGGTTGAGGCAAAGAAAGAGGGAGTGTCGCTTAATCAATATGCCATCTATAAACTCAGCAGTTAAATTTTTCTTCGCATATGGCAAAACGCGCGGAGATATGATAGAATTAAATTCAGATAGAAATCACCTCTGCCACACACTTTGAGACGTAAAAAAAGAGCTTGAAGGAGAATAGAAATGGAGCAGCCGGCACAGTATCGTTTCGACCCGGAGAACAGGGTGGCCCCTCTCGGAATCATTTCACTTGCGGGAGCAAAGGATTTAAGCGGCAAAATTGAGCAGCATTTGCTGAAATGGTCAAAAGAGGCGGGCCTCGAAGAGCAGACGTTTCAGATTGAAGCGTCGTGTCCGAGGTTTTCTTCGGGTGACGGAAAGGGCATGATTCATTCCACAGTGCGAGGATATGACCTCTTCCTCATTGTGGATGTCGGAAACTACAGCATAACCTACGATTATTTCGGGGAAAAGAACAGAATGTCGCCGGATGACCATTATCAGGATTTGAAAAGGGTTATTCAGGCGGCGAGCGGCAAAGCTAAGAGAATCAACGTAATTATGCCGATTCTCTACGGCGGGCGGCAGCACAGGAAGAGCTACCGCGAATCGCTTGACTGCGCGGTGGCGCTGCAGGAAATGCGCAGTATGGGCGTAGCGAATATCGTGACGTTTGACGCGCATGACCCGCGCGTTGTGAATGCCATTCCGCTGATGGGCTTTGATAATCTTATGCCGACATATCAGGTTTTGAAGCGGCTTTTCAAGGGCTTCCCGGATTTATCCACAGAGCGCGAGGATTTCATGATTGTCAGCCCTGATGAGGGCGCCTTGAACCGCAACATGTATTATGCCTCGGTGCTGGGCGTGGAGCTCGGCATGTTCTATAAGCGCCGCGATTATTCGAGAGTGGTCGGGGGAAGAAACCCGATAGTGGCGCATGAGTATCTCGGCACAAGTGTGGCGGGCAAAGACGTTTTCGTGGCGGACGACATTATCTCCTCCGGCGATTCCATGCTTGACATCGCCTATAATCTCAAAGAGAAAAAGGCCAGAAGAATTTTCACCTATGGCACATATTCTATCTTCACAAACGGGCTTGAAGCCTTTGACAAGGCCTATGAAGAGGGAATGATTGATGGTGTTCTGGGCAGCAACCTCACATATCTTCCTGAGGAAGTGAAGGCGAGAGAATGGTTCTATGAGGTTGACGTCTCGAAATATATAGCATACTTTATCTCCGCGTTGAATCACGACGTCAGCATTGGCAGGCTCATTGACCCGCACAAGAAGATTACGGCGCTTCTTGACAGGCGCAAGGAGGAGCGAAAAGGAAAGACAGACGAACAGCTGGAATTCTGAGCTTGACAATCCCGAGAGAAAAGCATAAGATTTACTTATAAATGCGGTGACGAAGAGAAGTAACCGAAGCGCGGCAGCAGAGAGAAAGGGCGGTTGCTGAAAGCCTTTTTTGCACAGCGGGCGGTGAAATGCACTTCTGAGCAGGCAGGATGAACAGATTGGCATATATTATAAATGCCATTGCCCTCTTTTATAAAGAGGGTGTCTCATCACATATGAAATCTGTGATGAGACGGGTGTTTTATGCCAGAAGTAGTTTTGCCCGGATAGGGCCGTTATCCCTTTGAAAAGATATAAAAGCAAAGTGGAACCGCGGTTTGTCCGCCTTTGCCCTGAACGGGTGAGGGCGGTTTTTTATTGCTGCACGGAAAGCAATCAGTGAGCCAACAGGAAAGGAACTAAAAGTGTGTTTGAGAAGATAAGCAAAAATAATCTGCAAGCCAACAGGAAAGGAACTCAAAAAAATGTTTGAGAAGATAAAGGCGGAGATTGACGGCATAATGGAGAGAGACCCATCGGCAAAAAGCCGGTTCCAGGTGTATATGTTTTCCCCGGGCTTCAAGGCCATGAGGGCATACAGAAAGGCGCATAGGCTGTATGAGCGCGGGAGGTTCTTCATGGCGGCACGGGTGTCTGCAAAGGCGCGCAGGAGAACGGGAATTGAAATCCACCCCGGGGCGAAAATCGGCGAGGGGCTGTTCATCGACCACGGCACGGGCGTGGTGATAGGCGAGACGACGGAAATAGGCGATAACTGCACGATATATCAGGGAGTGACGCTCGGCGGAACGGGCAAGGATAAGGGCAAGCGCCACCCGACGCTCGGCGATAACGTGCTTGTCGGCGCGGGGGCAAAGGTGCTTGGGCCGCTGAAAATCGGGAACAACGCGAGAATCGCATCAGGTGCGGTTGTGTTGGACGCTGTGCCCGATAACGCGACGGTTGTGGGTGTGCCGGGCAGAGTTGTGAAGATAAACGGCCGCAAGGTGGAGAAGAAACCCGCGGCAGACCTTGACCATGTCCATGTGGCGGACCCTGTTTCAATGGAGTTCTGTTTGCTGAGGCTTGAAATCCAGAAAATAAAAGAAAGCATGGCTGACGGAGGCTGATATGAAGATATACAATACGCTCACACGTGAGAAAGAGGAATTTATCCCTATAGTGCCGAACGAAGTGAAGATGTATGCCTGCGGCCCGACGGTCTATAACCTTATACATATCGGCAACGCGCGGCAAATATGTGTGTTTGATGTGCTGAGGCGCTACCTTGAATACAGGGGCTATAAGGTCACTTATGCGCTGAATTACACCGATGTGGACGACAAAATCATAGCGAAAGCCAACGCTGAGGGCGTGGATTATAAAACGATTGCCGAGAGATACATAGGCGAATATCTCACAGACGCACACGGGCTGAACGTGAAAGACCCGAGTCTTTCGCCCAAGGCGACGGAGAATATCGGCGAGATTATCTCGATTATCGAGACGCTCATCGAGCGGGGCTATGCCTATAAAGCCGATAACGGCGATGTCTATTTCAGCACGCAGAAGGATAAGGAATACGGCAAGCTCTCTCATCAGCCGCTGGACGAACTGCTTGACGGGGCGAGAATCAGAGCGGGCGAGGAGAAGCGAGAGGCGGTGGATTTCGCGGTTTGGAAAGCGGCGAAACCCGGCGAGCCATACTGGGAATCTCCGTGGGGCAACGGCAGGCCGGGCTGGCATATCGAATGCTCCGCGATGGTTAAGGCATATCTCGGCACGACGATAGATATTCACGGCGGCGGGCAGGATTTGATTTTCCCGCACCATGAGAATGAAATTGCACAGAGCGAGTGCAGCTTCGGCGAGCCGCTTGCCCGTTACTGGATGCACAACGGCTACGTGAACATTGATAACAAAAAGATGAGCAAATCTCTCGGCAATTTCTTTACCGTGCGTGACGTAGCGGACATTTACGGCTATGAGCCGATAAGATACTTCTTGCTGTCGTCGCAATACCGCTCGCCGATGAACTACAGCACTGAGAGCCTGAAGCAGAGTAAGGCAGCCCTTGAAAGATTGTATATCTGCAAGGGAAATCTTGAATTCCTGAGAAAACACGCTGAAGCAGATGAAAACCCGGGCGATGACAACATACTTATAGAGCTGCAAAAATATGAAAAGCAATTTATCACTGCAATGGATGACGATCTCAACACCGCCGACGCTTTGGCAGCAATTTTCGAGCTTGTCAGATTTATGAATATTGAGCTTGCGGAGGATAAAAAGCCTTCAAAAAAGCTGCTTTGCGGCGCGTATGAGCTGTTCATGCGACTCACGGGAGTTCTGGGGCTGCTCTACAGCGGAGCGGATAGCAGCGGTGAAGATGACGGCGAAATCGCGGCGCTCGTCGAGGCGCGCACAAAGGCGCGCGCGGAGAAGAATTGGTCGAAGGCCGATGAAATCCGCGATAAACTCACTGCGATGGGCGTTGTGCTGGAGGATACCCCAAGCGGCGTGAAGTGGCGGAAGGGTGACAGATAGTTGACAAATTGTGTATATACTGTATAATAGGTATATACCTGTAGGAGGTGCTATTATGACAGCCACGATAAAAAAATGGGGAAATTCTGCGGCGGTCAGGATTCCGAGGCAGATTCTTACTCAGGCAAAGCTTGAGGAGGGTTCAGACGTGGAGTTCGTTCTTAATGAAGACGGTGACATTACGCTGAGAGCGGTTCGCAACAGAAAGAATATCCGAGAGCTTTTTGCCGATTATGAAGAGGGCTTTTTCCAGACAGAGGAAGTTGATTGGGGAGAGCCGCAGGGGAACGAAGTATGGTAAGACAAGGGGATATTATCAAGCTGGATTTTTCTTCAACGCTGGGGCATGAGCAAAGGGGCTATCGTCCGGCGGTTGTGGTTTCAAATGACTTCGCAATATCTAAAACCAATGTGGTTTATGTTGCGCCCATTACAAGCACAGTACGTAGTTTCCCGTTGCATGTTCGTCTTGATAAAAGAACAGATACGAGCGGAGATATTCTCTGTGAGCAGGTAAAGGCAGTGGATTTAAGCGTGAGGGACTTTACAGTTGTTGAGCATTTGCCGGCTGACCTAATTGAGGAAGTGCTGACGCGTGTGATAAGCTGTTTCAACACTTGACATTTCCCGAAAACTGGCTTATGATTGTCTTGCTCCTTTGAGCAAATATATAATGAAATGAGTGAAAGCATGTTAGTATAAATCCTTTTTTGGCAGCAGGGGCGTCATTTTGTAAAATGGCGATTTTTCCCTATACGCTCGCCGGGGGATTTATACGTGCGTGAACGAACATGCAAAGACATGTTCGACTCTGTGTGTAGAGGTCTGTCTCGGCGAGGTATTTCATCGAGACAGACTTTTTATTTTACACGGAGGAATTTATGCTGCAGATAAAGAACTTGAATATACGCATGAAAAAAGATTTGCGGGAACTTTTGAGAGATTTCAGCTTCACGCTGAATGCGGGCGACAGGGCTGCCGTAATCGGCGAAGAGGGTAACGGCAAAAGCACCTTGCTCAAATGGATATATGATGAAAGCATGATTGAGGCTTACGCCGAGGCAAGCGGCGAAATTATGAAGAAGAATCTCATTCTCGCATATCTCTCACAGGAGATGACAGAGGCGGAAAAAGACATGACGGCCTATGAATTCTGCTGTGCCGAGCCGGCTTTTCTTGAGAGCGGTGCGGCCGAGATAGCCTCGGCGGCCGCACCGCTGAAAATCCCTCTTGATATGATGTATTCCGACAGAAAGCTGGCAAGCTTTTCGGGCGGCGAGAAGGTCAAGCTGCGAACCGCGGTGCTGCTTCTCAAAAGCCCCGATGTCTTTTTGCTGGACGAGCCTTCAAACGATATTGACATCGAAACGCTGGAATGGCTGGAGGAATTCATCAAAAACAGCGCCGTGCCTGTGATTTTCATCTCGCACGACGAGACCTTGATTGAAAACACGGCGAATGTCATCATACATATCGAGCAGTTGCGGCGCAAGCGTGTGCCGCGGTATACAGTGGCGAAAATGGGATATAAGCAGTATGTTGAGGAAAGACTGAGCAGATTTGCAAATCAGGAGCAGCAGGCGGTGAACGAGCGGCTTGAGGAGAAGAAAAGGCAGGCGAAGCTGCAGAGAATCGAGCAGAGCGTTGAGCACAGCCTGCGCACGGTGTCGAGGCAAGAGCCAAGCAAGGGCAGGCTCCTCAAAAAGAAGATGAAGGCTGTGAAATCCATGGAGCATCGCTTTGAAAGGGAGGCCGAGAGCATGACGGATTTCCCCGAGAGCGAGGAGGCCATAATCGTGGGCTTCGGTGATGAGGTGGCTGTGCCTGCGGGAAAAACGGTGCTGGATTTCGACCTTGATAAGCTTGAGATAGGCGGCAAAATCTTGGCGCAGAATGTCCGCCTGAATGTGCGCGGCGCTGAGCATATTTGCATAGTCGGGCGAAACGGCGCGGGCAAGACGACGCTTCTGCATGAGATAGCAGAGGCTTTGCTTTCACGCACGGATTTGCGGGCGGCCTATATGCCGCAGGATTATGCCGAGAGCATAGATATGAGCCAAAACCCGGTGGAATTTCTCGCGGCAAGCGGAGAGAAGGAGGAAATCACCCGCGCGAAGACCTATCTCGGCAGCATGAAATATACGGAGGAGGAATTCGCCCACAGCATATCAGAGCTTTCCGGTGGGCAGAAGGCCAAGCTCTTCTTCCTGAAGATGATACTTGACGAGAACAACGTGCTGATTCTGGACGAACCCACGCGCAATTTCAGCCCGCTTTCAAACCCCGTGATAAGGGCGATTCTAAAGGACTTCGGCGGGGCGATTATCAGTGTCTCGCATGACAGGAAATACATCTCCGAGGTGTGCGGCAGAGTGCTTGAATTGACGGGAAACGGATTGGAAGCGAGATAATCGAAAAAATGTTCGAGAATTTCGTGAAATCCATTGCATTTACTTTAATCTTAGAGTATAATTCTCTTAATGAAGAAGATTTTCGGGAGGAAAATATGGCTGAGAAAAAGGAAAAGAAGACAGTCACCGCGACCGTGAAGCTTGATGATAAAGGCCAGGCGCTCGAAACGGCTCTGGCAAACATAAAGAAGCAATTCGGCGAGGGGGCGGTTATGCGCCTCGGGCAGGAAAGTGCGCTGAACGTGGAGGGTATCCCCACGGGCTCGCTTTCACTGGATTTGGCGCTGGGAATCGGCGGGCTGCCGAGGGGCAGAATCGTCGAGATTTACGGGCCGGAATCCTCGGGCAAAACGACGCTTGCGCTTCACTGCATCGCAGAGGGGCAAAAGCAGGGCGGCAACGCTGCGTTCATCGACGTAGAGCATGCTTTAGACCCCGAATATGCCGCAAACTTGGGCGTGGACATAGAATCCTTGCTCGTCTCTCAGCCGGACACAGGAGAGCAGGCGCTGGAGATAACCGAGGCTCTTGTGCGCTCAAACGCCATCGACGTCATAGTGGTCGACTCCGTCGCGGCGCTTGTGCCGAAGGCTGAAATCGAGGGCGAGATGGGCGCGAGCCATGTCGGCTTGCAGGCGAGGCTGATGTCGCAGGCGCTGAGAAAGCTGGCGGGCGCGATTTCGAAATCCAACTGCGTTGCGATTTTCATCAATCAGCTGCGTGAAAAGGTGGGTGTGATGTACGGCAGCCCGGAGGTCACGCCGGGCGGTCGCGCGCTGAAGTTCTATTCCTCCGTGCGTCTCGATATAAGGAGAATTGAAACGCTGAAAAACGGCACAGATGTAATCGGCTCGCGCACACGTGCAAAGGTGGTGAAGAATAAAATTGCGCCGCCGTTCAGAGAGGCCGAATTCGATGTGCTTTACGGGCAGGGAATCTCGCGGGACGGCGAGGTGCTTGACCTTGCCGTCAAGCTGGATATAGTCAAGAAAAGCGGGGCGTGGTTCGCGTATAAAGAGGAGAGGCTCGGCCAGGGCAGAGAGAACTCGAAGGCGTTCTTGAAGGCGAACCTCGATATAATGGAGCAGATTGAAGAGGAGCTTAAGGAAAACGTGGATAAGCTCTATTCAAAAACGCCCACAAGACCGAGAGCCGCCGCAGAGCCGGCAACACCGGTGATAATTGAGAATCCCACAGCTCCGTCTACCACAGGCGCCGCCGTTGGCAACACTGCCACAGCCAAGGCGAGCATTGACATCACGGTAGATGACGACTAATGGAGATAACCGCGATTGAGCCGCGCAAAAAGGGATTATCTCAGCTGTATATTGACGGCGAGGCGGCGGTGAAGCTTGACACGGAAACCCTCCTTAAGCGCGGCATAAGGCCGGGAAGGGAGATAACAGACGAAGAGCTTTACGATTTGATTCAGGCCTCTGACAATCGCCGCGCGAACGAAAAGGCGCTGTATCTTTTAGAGCACCGAAGCCACTCTAAGAAGGAGCTGGAGGATAAAATCGTGCGCACGGCGGCCAGCCGAGAGGCGGCAAAAGCAGCAGCGGAGCATATGGAGGCCCTCGGGCTGATAAATGACGAGCGCTATGCCCGTGATTTCGCACATTCTCTGTTCACGCATAAGAAGTTCGGGAAGCGGCGCGTCGGTCAAGAGCTTCGCCTGAAAGGCATTGACAAGGAGCTTATCGACGAAATCCTCGCGGAATATGATGACGGCGACGAAACCGCGCGCACAATAAGAGAGCTTCTTGAGAAAAAGTATCGCGGGTTTGACGGCGATGAAAAAATAAAGCGCCGGGCGATTGCCGCGCTTCAAAGATACGGGTATTCCTATGACGAGATAAAGAGAGCCATTCAGCTTCACAGCGATGAATACTACGATGAAAGCACCTGATTTCGGGTGCTTTTTCATATAATCGCGTGTCAATGCTGAAAAGCATGGAAAATTTGCATGAAAGCCTCAGAAATGATATAATCACAAAGAAAGTCAGAGGAAAAGGGAGATTTATGCACAGCGTTGGAATAGTGAGCCTTGGGTGCTCAAAAAATCAGATAGACGGCGAAATGCTGATGGCCGCGCTTCGAAACGCGGGGTATGAGCTTAAAGACGACGCGGCACTCGCGGAGATTGTGATTGTGAACACCTGCGGCTTTATCGAGAGCGCGAAGCGTGAGGCGATTGAGGAAATCTTGGAGCTGGCAAAGCTTAAGGCCGAGGGTAAGATTAAAAAAATCGTGGTGACGGGCTGCCTCGCGGAGCGCTATCAAAGCGAGATTATGCGTGATATTCCGGAGGTTGACGCGGTGCTGGGTATCGGCGCGAACGCCGATATTGCCGAAAACATAGGGAAATTGATGAGCGAAGATAAGCCGCTAGAAGGCTTCCCGGATAAGCTCAAAATGCCTCTTAGCGGTGAACGCGTGCTTTCCACGCCGTCATACTTTGCATATATTAAAATCGCGGAGGGCTGCAGCAATTGCTGCACTTACTGCGCGATTCCGTATATACGCGGGCCCTTCCGCAGCCGCACGATGGAGAGCATAATCGAAGAGGCGAAAGGCCTTTCGGAAAACGGCGCGAGGGAAATTATCCTCATAGCGCAGGACACGACGAGATACGGCGCGGATATTTACGGCGCGCCTTACCTCGCGAAGCTTTTGCGGGAGCTTGCGAAAATCTCGGGCATTGAGTGGATTCGCGTGCTTTACTGCTACCCCGAGCTTATCAACGACGAGCTTTTGGATGTGATTGCAGGGGAGGATAAGATAGTGAATTATCTTGATATTCCGCTTCAACATGTTTCAAAGAATGTTCTGAAGCGCATGAACCGCATGATGGACTATGAAAGCATAAGCGCTTTGATTGAGAAAATCCGCGGGAAAATGCCCGATATAACCCTGCGCACAACTTTTATGGTCGGCTTTCCCGGCGAGACGGAAGAGGATTTCAGTGAGCTCATGAGCTTTGCATCCGAGATAAAATTTGACAGAATGGGCTGTTTCATGTATTCTCAAGAGGAAAACACGCCCGCCGCAAAGCTGCCCGAGCAGATAGACGAAAGCGTGAAGCGTGAACGCGCCGAGGCTCTCGATGATTTGCAGATGGAGATTATGCAGAGGAAGGCAGAGGAGGCTGTCGGCGAGGAAGTCACCGTGCTGACGGAGGGTTTTGACAGATATGCAGAGTGCTTCTTCGGGCGCTCAAGAGCCGATGCGCCGGATATAGACGGCAAGATTTTCTTCACGGCGGAGAAAAAGCCGAGGCCGGGTGAATTTGTGAAAGTAAGGATAACAGGTGTGATAGACGGAGACAAAATCGGCGAACGCGCCGATTGACGGAGGGGAAAATGAATCTTCCAAATAAGCTTACAATTTTGAGAGTGTGTCTGGTGCCGTTTTTTGTGGCGCTTCTCCTTTTGGAGAGCATACCGTGCAGATTTCTCTTTGCGTTCGCCCTCTTCACAGCGGCGGCGTACACTGATCATTTAGACGGGAAAATCGCGCGCAGAGACAACCTCATAACAAATTTCGGCAAGCTGATGGACCCATTGGCGGATAAAATCATGGTCATGGCGGCGCTCATTTGCTTCGTGAAGCTTGATTTGGCATTCACCGTCTGCGTCATTATCATAATGGTGCGCGAATTCGCGGTGACTTCCGTCAGGCTGATTGCCGCGGAGCAGGGCATAGTAATCCCGGCGAACAACTGGGGAAAAGCGAAAACCGTATCGCAGATTGCGGCGATTATCACAATTCTCGTCTTCCAGAGCGTGCTTCAGTTCATGCCGTGGCTGCCCGCCGTTTTCGCGGAAGCCGCGTATATAATCGGGCAAGCCCTGATTATAATCGCAACCGCGCTGACGCTTATCTCCGGTGTGATTTACGCCAAAGACGGCGCGCATTTGTTCAAGGACAGATGAATATGGAGCAATGGATAAAGTGTAACATCGTTGCGGTGTTCAGCCATGACTTGAATAAACTGCTGTTCTGCAAGAGGAGCAAAGAGCCGTATAAAGGGCTTCTCAATTTCGTGGGAGGGCATGTGGAAAACGGAGAGGACGGCTTGACGGCCGCGTACAGAGAGCTTTTTGAAGAGACGGGCATACCGAAGAGTATGATTGACCTCAAACTTATCTGCGAGATGAAATATCCGTTTTCGCGCTTCGATATGCAGGCGTATGTGGGCAAGCTCAAAGAAGACTTTGAGGTGTTCGGCGATGAAAATGTATTGCTTTGGGAAGAGTGGGATAAGAGTAAGGAATACTTTTCCATGGAGAAATATGCCGGAGAGGGCAGTGTGGGGCATATACTTGAGCAAATAAAACTGAACTGGAGTGAATTGTTTACATGAAGAAAACCCATCGCAAGCTTAGAAGCCGTGATGGGTTTATTTTTTTGCCGTCAGCGCTCTGTCAAGCCCCGATAAATCTTTGTGCAGATCTATTTCGGTGAGCCCGGCGGCTTTCATCAAATCAGCTACGGCCGCGGCCTGTGTGTCGCCGATTTCCGCCCCGACTACCCCGCCGGATTTCAATCTGCCCAGCCACAGCGGCGAGAGGATAGAGCGGTAAAAATCTAATCCGTCCGTGCCGCCGCTGAGCGCCGCATGCGGCTCAAAGCCTATCTCGGGCTGCAAGGAGGGAAACTCATGCTCTGCGATATACGGCGGATTTGAGGCGATGAAATCCAGAGCCGGCAAATCAATAGGCGGGGGCAAGGTGATATCGCGCTGAAGAGGGCGCACGTCATATTCCGCATAGAGGTCTGTGGCTGTTTTTAGATAAGAAAACGCCGCGTCATATTTCTCCATGGCGATAACCGAGGCGCCGGGAATCAGCGAGCACAGTCCGAGGCTCACCGCCCCCGTGCCCGCACAGAGGTCAATGCCGATGGGGTTTTCAATTCCGCGAAGCCTCTCTGCCACGGCGCGCACCAGTACGGCGGTATCCTCACGCGGGCATAAAACACCCTCGCCAACGGGCAAACTCAGCCCCATGAACTCCCATGCGCCGAGAATATACTGAAGCGGAAAGCGCCCGCGGCGCTTCTCCACGGCCGCAAGAAAAGCCCCGTATTCAGGGGCTTTTTCATTTTTGCGCGATATAATTCCGGCCTTATCAAGCGCGAAGAAATGCTCCATCAAGATATGAGCGTCCGCTTCGGGGGAATCTATCCCCGCGCTTGCAAGGGCGGCTTTTGCGTTGGAATACAGCTCGCCGTATGTCATGAGATTAAATCCTCGCCGTTTTCGGGAATCACTGCGTTCATCGCGGTTATGGCCGTTTCCATCATTTTATCCGCCGGCTCCTTCGTCGTGAGGCGTTGAACCCAAAGGCCGGGCGCGGTGATAATGCGGACGAGCGGGTTATCATATCTGCCGCAAACACGGAGAAGCTCATAGCCGAGGTTCATGACAATCGGAATCGTGAGAATCTTCGCGACTGTTCTCGTGACCGGGTGCGTGAAAGGAATGAAAAAACCTAAGACTATGCTGATGATGAGCATCAGCACCATGAAGCTTGTGCCGCAGCGCGGGTGGAAGCGGCTCTGCTTCTTAACATTCTCCACGGACAGAGGCAAATCGGCCTCATAGGCGAAAATCGTCTTATGCTCCGCGCCGTGATACATGAACACGCGCTTGATATCCGGCTGAAAGGAAATAACCCATATGTATAAAACGAATAGTGCCACACGCATTATGCCCTCAAAGACTGAACGCCAGCCGCCGATGGCTTCACCCGTCAACGAGTTGAGGCCGTTGAAAAGCGCCGTGGGAAGCATGAAGAACAGCACAATTGAGAGCGCCACGCCCAGCACAACGCCCACCCCCATGATGATAGAGGTCGCCTTTTCACCGACATGCTCGTTAAGCCATTTATCAAGCTTGCTCTCTTCTAAATCCTCCCCGGTGTCCTCCATGACCTTGTCGGCCGACATAGAGAGAGCCTTATAGCCTCTGCGGAAGGAATCAATCATCATGAAAATGCCGCGGATAAACGGCTTGCCGAGTATCGGGTATTTCTTCGTCATCGGCTCAAACTCGATGTCTTCGAGCGTGATTTCTCCGTTCTCGCTGCAAAACGCGGCCGCCGTTTTCGTCGGGCCAACCATCATTATGCCCTCCATAAGTGCCTGTCCGCCGATTGATGTTTTCTTTGCCATTTTATAAGTGCTTCCTTTCTTGAAACCGATTATTCGTCTAGCTTTATCTTATCAAAGAGCTTGGTTTTTTCCAAATCCTCGTCTGTGATTTTCGGGAATTCGCTTGTATCCTCATTCAATTTATGCTCAAAGCTGCTCTCCTGCTTTATTTCGGGGTGAGCCTCAAGATATTTCACGCTCGGCAGTGAGACCGTGACGGTCGTCCCATTGCCCTCCTCGCTTGAAATCGAAAGCCTGCCATGGTGAAGAGAGACTATCTCATCCACCACCGCCAGCCCGATGCCCGAGCCTCTCGCGAGTTGATTCGCCTTGTAGAATTTCTTCGTCACGTTCTGCAGATGCTCTTCCGGAATTCCGCAGCCCGTGTCGGAGATGCTCACATCGATGAAGCCGTCCTTCTCCGCAGCCTCGATTGAGACAGTGCTGCCGGTGCCGCTGTACTTGAAGGCGTTGTCCATTATATTGATGAAAACCTGCCGCAGCTTATCGGAATCTCCCATCACATGCGGAAGGTCGGGGTTATCTCGGTAGCTTAAATCCTTATGCTCGCTGTAGGCTCTCTCGGTGAACATATACACCACATCGCCGAGCTCGGAGGAAATATCGAGGTCCCGAAGGCTGAGCTTCATTCGCCCGCTTTGAAGCTTTGAGAAATCCAAAAGCTCTTCAACTATGCCCGAAAGCCGCTCTGATTCCCTGATGATTACGTTCATGCCGCGCTCCGAGGTTGAGGTGTCTGCACCCTCTCGCAGAGTCTCCGCCCAGCCCTTGATAGACGTGAGCGGCGTTCTGAGCTCATGAGAGACAGACGAGATGAAGTCATTCTTCATTTGTTCCGAGGCGCCCAGCTCGCCCGCCATGTCATTTATGGATTCGCACAGCTGCGCAATCTCGTCGCCTCTGTTTCGCGGACTTTCTATTCGCACGTCGAAATCGCCGTGTGCGATTTGCCTCGCGGTGTCGCTGACCTGCCTTATCGGAACGACGATCGAGCGCAGAAAATATATGCCCGACAGAATGATGACAAGCATGATGAAAAGCCCCGCGAGAATCAGGCTTGTGATGATTATGAAAATCTGCCTGTCTGCCCGCTCCATTGAGACGATATATCGAAGAGAGCCGAGAACGTTTCCGTCGTCGTCCCGCACCACGCGCGTGATGGCCATGGCCTTTTCGCCAGTGCCCAGAAAGCCGCTCCAGTAGCCGGCGTTGTCCGCACTTTGCAGGGCGGCTTGATAATCCGGCATGCTCTGCCCTCTGTCCGGCGCGAAGCCCGTAGAGGTGGCGAGCACCTCGCCCCGCCGGCTTATCGACATTATCTCCATCTGGTTTTTATCCGGGAAATTCTCGATATAATCGCGCGAGGTGGCGGCGAAGTCAGACGGAGTCATGGCACCGCCGGCGGTAGAGGAAAACACATTCAAAAGCTCATTTACGCGGCCTGTGAGCACCTGGTTGATGCTGTTATAGGTGTAGCTTTGAATCGTGAACGACATCGCCGTGATGAAGACAATCAAAATTATTAAAGTTATGCCGATTGAGTTAATGAGCCATCGGCGGGAAACACCCTTCAGAAACATTTGCTATCCTCTCCGTTTACGTATCCCAGCGATACCCAAGCCCCCACACAGTGACGATATGCTTAGGGTTTGAGGGCTCGTCTTCAACCTTCATGCGCAGCCTGCGGATATTGACATCTACGATTTTCTCTTCCCCGACATACGCCGGCCCCCAAACGTGCTTTAGTAAATCGCTTCTGCCGAGCGCCACGCCTGGGTTCGTGAAGAAATACTCCATGATCTGAAATTCCACCTGTGTCAGCTCAATCGGCTGATCTGCTTTATGAAATGTGCGGTTGCGCTGATTCAACACAAATTCACCCTGCGTGAGCTCGGCCTTTCTCTGCGCGGCGCTCTTATCGCCGATAAGCGAGACGCGGCGGTAGACGGCGTCCACCCTCGCAAGCAGCTCGGAGGGGCTGAAGGGCTTTGTGATGTAATCGTCAGCGCCCATCATAAGCCCGCTGATTTTATCTATCTCCTGCGTCTTCGCGCTGAGCATGATAATGCCCACGGACGGGTCATACTCACGTATCACCTTGCCCACGGCAAGGCCGTCGCGCGTGCCGGGCATCATAATATCGAGAATTACAATGTGGAAATCTCTGCCCTCCTCATCGTAAATTCGCAAGGCCTCGTCTCCGTTTTCCGCCTCAAAGGTAACATATCCCGCCCTCTGAAGATTGATAACGACGAACTCGCGGATATTCTTCTCATCCTCGGCAATCAGAATTTTCTTCATTATGTCCTCCTACAGCTTGCGTTTCTTTATGAAATCAGTCTGTGATGAGTTTGAAAGAACTTTTTACCCTGTCTGTCAGATAGCTGTATTTTTCAACACCGCCATCAAAAATTGTGTATACATAATCGCCGCGCTCGGCTAAAATCTCATATCCCCCTGGCTGTCCGCGGCTCTCCCACGCGCTCTTCGTAAAGACCCTTATGGTGAAGAGCGCGGATCCCAGCAGAGGCTCGGCCTCGGTGCTTGCCTCCATAACCTCCATATATGAGACGGCTTTCATCTTCGTATCGTGAACAGCGGTGATTCTGCCCGCGATATGCGGCGGGATCTCAAAGAAATATCCGTCGTCCATATTCATGAGCGTGAACATCTTGGAGCGCAGGCTGTCTGTGCCGTCAAAGTTGCGCCAATGCACGAGAAAGCTGGTGGAGTCCGGCATGGAGTTCTCGGCCGAGGTGGTCAACGGAAGCGCCGATGCCGTCGGGATTTCATAGAAGCCGTCACCGTCTATGTCCCTTGAGTTATAATAAGCTGCGCCGGCGGGCCGAAAGGTGGGGTTTGTCACTGTGGCGTCATTGATTGAAAACGGGAAGTTCCTGAAGCTTCCTTCATTATCAAAAAAGAAAACCTGTGTGGTTCTGGAGCTGTCGGCTCTTGTGCCGTCAAGGAAAACTCCGTTAAGGCCGTCAGTGATGCCGCCGAAGACAATCGAAGAGAATCCGGTTATGGTATTATCGGCCCTTGCCGAGGCCGTTTCGACCATCTGGTGATCTTGATACTCAAATACGGCAGACTTTGCCGGAGTATCTTTATTCCCTTCCTCCGTTGCGGGAATCATGCGCAGCGTGAGGAAAATCTCAAAGCACTCATCTGAATTGAAATCTGTGAGAACCATTTCCCCGTAAGCCGAGTTTACCGGAATCTCCGTCATTGCGCCGTCAATGTAAGCGTAAACGTTAACCGTGGCGGCGTTTACGAGGCTTGTTGAGCCCCAGCCGATGACTACTTCATCGGCGCCGTCGCCGCTTAAATCGCCGAAAAGCACGCGGTCAACCTGTGTGGCGGCATTCTTGAAGCGTGCGACTGTCTGCCAGTTGCCGGATTCGGTTGATTTAACGAGGAACTGAACCTCAACGCTGCCGGTTTCAAGGAAATAGAAGCCGAGGGCATCTTCGCGGCCGTCACCCGTGAAATCTTTCATAATTATGGCGGAGCGGTATTCGCCGGCCTTGGGGTACACAAGCTTCAAATCGGGGTTGCCGTCCTTGAGGCGGGCGTCAATCTCCTGCTGGTCTGCGTCCGCTTTGGGCGGCGCAAGCAAAGCATGCGCGTCCACATTCGCAATGCCGCAGCCGGAAAGCGAAAGGACAAGCAAGAGCATCACCAAAAGCAGAGCAGCGGCTTTGAACTTTCGCACGGCAGATTCCTCACTTCGTTTATATCATGGTTTGATATAGCTTGACATATATATTACAGTATATCACAGAAGCTCTAAAAAATCACTATTTTGTTGTTGACTGGTTCGCGCGTTGCTGTCTATAATGGAATCAGAAGGAAAGGTGAAGGAAAATGAGAAATGTGCTTGTGACAGGCGCTTCGGGAGGAATAGGCAGCGCAATAGCGCGCGCATTTGCCGAAAGGGGCGATAGCGTCGCGCTGGGATATAATAAAAACGAGGAACGCATCAATGAGCTTTTGGCGGAGATGAATCAAAATGGAAGAGTGGTCGCCGTTCAGGCGGATTTGACCCGCGAAGCCGAGGTGGAGCGCATGTTTGCCGAAGCTGAAAGAGAGCAAGGAGAAATTGACGTGCTTGTAAACTGCGCCGGAATTTCCCACATGGCCATGCTTACGGATATGACGCTCGGTGAATGGAATAACGTTATGAGCACAAACCTCACCTCCGCTTTTCTCTGCTGTAAGCGGGCTTTGCCCGCGATGGTGAGAAAAAAGACGGGCTGCATTATAAACATAGGCTCAATCTGGGGAGAGGTCGGCGCGTCATGCGAAGCGGCATATTCCGCGTCAAAGGCCGGGATCTTGGGGCTTAGCAAGGCTCTCGCGAAGGAATGCGGGCCCAGCGGAATCCGCATAAACTGCATTTCGCCCGGGCTTATCAAAACCGAAATGAACGCCGCTCTTTCAGACGAAGACATACGTGCGTTCTGCGCCGATGTGCCTCTCGGCAGGCAGGGCTTGCCGGAGGAAATTGCGGCGGCAGTTGTTTTTCTCACAGACAGTGAATATATCACCGGTCAGGTTATTTCTGTAAACGGGGGAATATTTTAGCTTGACTTTAACACGATGACAAGGCTTAGAATGATGGTGAAGGGAGCTAATTATGAGTGAAAAACTGGATTACAAAGAGGCATGCAGAGATCTATATCAGCCCAAAACAAAGCCGATGCTTATCGACGTGCCGGAAATGCTGTTCATCATGGTAGACGGCAAGGGAGACCCGAACACGGTGACGGAATATAAGAGCGCGCTGGAAATTCTCTATGGGCTTTCGTTCACAATCAAGATGAGCAAAATGAGCAGAAACCAGCCTGAGGGGTATTTCGAATACACCGTGCCGCCGCTTGAGGGGCTGTGGCGGAGCGATAATGAAAGCTTCGACGGCGTGAATGTGACGGACAAGAACCTGCTCTGCTGGACCTCAATGATACGTCAGCCGGAGTTCGTCACCAAAGAGGTCTTTGAAGCCGCCAAGGCGAGCCTTGCAAAGAAGCACCCGGAGATGGATTTCAGCCGCACGCGGCTGCAAAAGCTCACTGAGGGGTTATGCGTGCAGGTTATGCACATCGGCCCGTATGACGCCGAGCCGGAAACGATTCGCAAAATGAAAGATTTCATCGCCGCGGAGGGCTACGAAAATGATATAGGCGGCACGCGCCTGCACCATGAAATTTACCTCGGCGACCCCCGCCGCACAGCACCGGAAAGGCTGAGAACAGTGATAAGGCACCCCGTTAAAAAGATAGTCTTGTGAAAAAAGACTATCTTTTTTCTTTTTAGTGTGATACAATGAAACCGTAAGGAATATTTGCAGGAAAGGGGGAGATTTTATGAGAATTTTGAAAGCCGCCGTTTGCTTCGCGCTCATGCTTGCGCTTTTCACATTTGTAGGGTGCGGAGGCGGAGAATATGCCGCTCACCCGATATATCAAAATCTTTTTGAAAATCCAAATAAAGACCTTGCAAAGGGATACGAGTTCAAATTAAAAGACGAGGGTGATGAAGTGGAATTTGCGGAAGCGATAGAAAAAGGCAAATTCATAAAAATTGATTCGAGAGATGGTCCAACGTATTCGTGCAGTTCATTGGAAGTCATGACGAACTATGTGGACGGAGACTTAATTGAATGGATTTCGCCTACGAGCGTTGACCCGTTCGGCAGTTTCCCCGCCGCACCCGGCAGCAGCACAGAGTCCTCCGGTGAAACCGAAAGCGACGCGGAATCATACGTTGCGGAGTATAACGCGCAGACGGGCGAGGAGAGCATGGTGCCGGCAAATTGAACAGACCGCCGTTAAAAAAGAAAATCTTACAAGAAACAGCTTTGGCTTGACATCGGGGCTGTTTCTTTTTATTATGGCAACATTACATTCACTTAAGGAAACCCGGAGGAAAAAATGTTTACAGCCTTGCTGGTTCTTATTTACGTTGCTTTTATAAGCCTCGGTCTGCCTGATTCCATGCTCGGCGCAGGCTGGCCCGTGATGCACACGGCGCTCGGCGTGCCGCTTGCGATGGAAGGCGTGATGTCGATGATAACAATGGGCGGCACGGTTATTTCGAGCTTCTTGAGCAGTAAGCTCATCAACCGCTTCGGCACGGGGAAAATCACGTTCGTCAGCGTTTTCATGACGGCTGCCGCGCTGCTCGGAATATCTTTTGCGCCGTCGTTTATATGGCTGTGCTTGCTTTGCGTTCCGCTGGGCCTGGGCGGGGGAACAGTTGACGCCGCGCTGAATAACTTCGTGGCGCTGCACTATAAAGAGAAGCACATGAGCTGGCTTCACTGCTTCTGGGGAATCGGCGCCACGCTCAGCCCGTTCATCATGTCGTTCTTCCTCGGCGGGGATAATCCGGACTGGCGCAAGGGCTATCTCACGGTTGGGATAATCCAGGCGGCGCTGGTTATAATTATGATGGTCAGCCTGCCGCTCTGGAAGAAAGCGGAGAAAAGCGACAGAGCCGCCGTTGCTGAAGCGGAGAAGGTAACGCACAGAGAGCTTTTCAAGCGCCCGATTGTCCGCTTCACGCTGCTGGCCTGCTTCTGCTATTGCAGTGTTGAAGCCGCTACGGGATATTGGGGCAGCAGCTATCTTGTCGGCGCGCGCGGAGCAGATCCGCAGACGGCGGCGAGGTTTATCTCGCTGTTTTTCCTTGGCATAACGGTCGGCAGGCTCGCGGCGGGCTTTATTTCCATGAAGCTCAGAGGAAGAAATATGATAAGGCTGGGTGAAGCTTTCCTGCTTGCCGGAATTCTCATGATTCTCCAGCCGTTCGAGCTGTACATTTGTATGGCGGGCATCATCTTTGTGGGGCTGGGATGCGCGCCGATTTACCCCGCCATTTTGCATGACACGCCCAAGCGCGTGGGCATTGGAATGTCTCAGGCGCTGATGGGCATTCAAATGGCCTTCGCATATATAGGCAGCACATTTATGCCGCCGGTTTTCGGCGTCTTGAGCGAGGGCGCGGGGCTATGGATTTTCCCGCTGTTTATCTTGCTTTTTACGGTTACATTGGTGATCTCCTCCGAAATAGCCTATCATATTCAGGAAAAGCGCGCTGAGAATTAAGACCTCAGGGCGGCAAATGCGACAGGCGGCATGCATAGAGGCATGCCGCCTTTTGTGCGCTTCAAGAGGCGAATCACGCATTATGTCTTGCAAATATCACATAACTCTATATAATGGATACATAATATATCAAAGAGTACCGCATATAATATTATGAAGGAGAGTATATGAAAAGAGTTTTTAAGTACCTCAAGCCCCACGCGCTTGTTGTGATTCTGTGCTTTGTGCTGCTCGGGATTCAGGCCTCGTGCGATTTAGCTCTGCCGAATTTAATGAGTGAAATCGTCAACGTCGGCATACAGCAGGAGGGCATAGAGCAGAAAGCGCCCGACGCGATAAGCGAAAAGGGCATGCAGCTTATCTCCTATTTCATGACGGACGAGGAGAAGGCGGAGTTTCAGGGAGACTATACTCTCGTCTCTCCGGGCGGCCCTGAGACGACGGCGAAGCTGGTGGAGAGCTATCCGGCGCTTTCAAGCGAGGCGGTATATATTCGCAAGGGAGAGAACAGCGCCGCTGAAAGCGTTGACATGATTTACGGCAAATCTGCGCAGGCGCTCATGAATTTCCTTAAAGAGGCGGCAGGAGAGCAGGCTTCTTCAGGCAGCGAAGAGGACGTAAAGCTGGACATGAGCGTTATCTATCAGATTATCCCCGTGCTTGAGCAAATGCCGCAGGATAGCCTCACGGGAACAGTAGGCGAGGAAGAGGCAAGCTTGCTCGGCGCGCAGATAGGCGTGACCTTCACAAGGCTTTTCTATCAAGAGCTGGGCAGCGATATTTCCGCCATTCAGCGCAATTTCATTTTATACGTGGGCGCGCAGATGCTCGCCGTGGCTCTGGCGGCGGGAATAGCCGCGGTGCTTATCGGGCTTTTTGCCTCACGCATTTCCGCGAAGGTGGCAAGAGCCATGCGCCACGATATCTTCAGCAAGGTGGAGAGCTTCTCCTCAAGTGAGTTTGATGAATTCTCAACGGCATCTCTCATCACGAGAACCACTAACGACGTTCAGCAGGTGCAGATGCTTGTAATCCTGGGCATACGCATGATAGCTTATCCGCCGGTTATGGCAATCGGCAGCATAGTTTTCGCGGTGGAGAAAAGCCCGTCGCTCAGCTGGATAATCGTGCTGGCCATCGTCGTGATGTTCGCGCTGCTCATCGCGATGCTTATAATTGTGATGCCGAAGTTCAAGTCTCTGCAAAAGCTCACAGACAGGCTGAACCTCGTCAGCCGAGACAGTCTTTCGGGAATGCTCGTCATCAGGGCATTCGGCAATGAAAGGCATGAGGAGGAGAGGTTCGGCGTCGCGAATGATGATTTAAGCAAAACCAACCTGTTCACACAGAGGGCGATGGCCTTGCTTATGCCGTTCATGAGCCTTGTGATGAATCTTTCCGGCGTTTTGATAATATGGTTCGGCGGGCAGGCAATTGCGGAATCCACGCTGCAAATTGGCGATATGATGGCATTTATACAGTATGCCATGCACATCATCGTCAGCTTCCTGATGATTGCGATGATATTCGTGTTCCTGCCGAGAGCGGCGGTTTCGGCGAAGAGAATCGACGAGGTGCTCAGCACCGAGCTCAAAATCAAGGATAAGGATAACCCGACTGAGCTAGGTAAAATCAGCGGCGTTGTGGAATATAAGAACGTGGGCTTCAGATACGCGAACGCCGAAGAGCATGTGCTTGAAAATATCAGCTTCACGGCGAAGCCGGGAGAGACTACTGCCTTCATCGGCTCCACGGGCTCGGGGAAATCCACGCTGATAAACCTTCTGCCGCGCTTCTATGATGTGACGGAGGGAAGCATCAGCATAGACGGAAAAGACATCAGAGACGTGCCGCAGGCAGAGCTTCGCGAAAAAATCGGGTATGTCCCGCAAAAGGGGCTTCTTTTCTCCGGCACGATTGAAAGCAATGTAAAGTACGGCAAGGAAGACGCCACCCCAGTTGAGGTGGAAAAGGCGATAGAGGTGGCGCAGGCGAAGGAGTTCGTCTTCGCGGAGGGAAGTGACGGTCTTGATACGTCGGTCTCTCAGGGCGGCACAAGTGTATCCGGCGGCCAGAGGCAGCGGCTTTCAATCGCCAGGGCGCTTGTGAAGGAGGCACCGATATATATCTTCGACGACAGCTTCTCGGCCTTAGACTTCAAAACAGACGCCACCCTTAGAAAGGCACTGACGCACTACACGAATAACGCGACTGTGCTGATTGTAGCGCAGAGGGTAAGTACGATTATGGGCGCAGAGCAGATAATTGTTCTGGACGAGGGGAAAATCGCAGGCAAGGGCACACACGAAGAGTTGCTGGTAAGCTGCCCGGCGTATAAGGAAATAGCCGAAAGCCAGCTGCAGAAGGAGGGAGACTGATGAGCGAGAATAAAAACTCGACCCCAAGAGGCCCCGGCGGCGGAAGAAGCGTGGTCGGAGAGAAGCCGAAGAATTTCAAGCAGAGCGGTAAAAAGCTCATAAGCTACCTCAAGAATTACCGCGCGCTGATTATCGTGGTTATGTGCTTCGCCGTTCTCTCAACTGTTTTCAGCATTGCGGGCCCGAAGGTTCTGGCCATCGCAACAGATGAGCTTGCAGACGGCTTCATAAGAATGGTTACAGGCGCGGGAGAGGGCATCAATTTCACGAAGATAGGCGAGATCCTTTTGATTCTTACGGCGATGTATTTCGTCGGCGCGGGCTTTATGTATCTGCAGGGCTTTCTCATGGCGGGCGTCACGACGAAGGTCGCTAAAGGTCTGCGAAACGCGATTGAGGAGAAAATCAACAGGCTGCCTCTTACCTTCTTCCACGAGACAAGCACCGGCGACGTGCTTTCAAGGATAACGAATGACGTTGACACGCTCAACATCAATCTCAACACAAGCATCACACAGCTTATAACTTCCATCTTCACGATACTCGGCGTCATCATAATGATGCTTTCGATAAGCTGGCAGATGACGCTTGTGGCAATACTGATAATTCCGGTTTCCACGGTTTTCGTATTCTTCATCGTTAAGGCTTCGCAGAAATACTTCATGGGGCAGCAAAAGTATCTCGGCCGCGTGAACGGGCAGGTGGAGGAAATGTACGGCGGCCATCTCGTCACGAAGGCTTTCGTGAGGGAGAAAGAGGCGGTTGAAAACTTCGATGAAGACAATGAAAAGCTCTATAACGCCGGCTGGAAATCACAGTTCCTCTCCGGCATAATGCACCCGCTTATGAACTTCGTGGGAAATCTTGGGTATGTCGTCATATGTATCCTCGGCGCATATATGGCGGGAGTGGGCATGATAACGCTGGGCGGCATTCAGGCATTCATACAATACGTGAGAAACTTCACTCAGCCGATTTCACAGCTCGCACAGATTTCAAGCCAGCTTCAGTCAATCGTGGCGGCATCTGAGAGAATATTCGAGTTCCTTGATGCGGAGGAAGAGCCTGAGGAAAACCACGTGATGAGTATTAAGGACATCGACGTAAAGGGGAATATTCGCTTTGAGCATGTGGCGTTCGCATATGACAGGCACGCTGATGAGATGATAATCAAAAACTTCTCCGCCGAGGTAGAGGCCGGGCAGATGGTGGCGATAGTCGGCCCGACGGGCGCCGGCAAGACGACGATGGTCAAGCTGTTGATGAGGTTCTACGAATTGAACGGCGGGAAGATATATATCGACGGCCACGATTACACCGATTTTTCAAAAGAGGAGGTCAGAGGCATTTTCGGTATGGTGCTGCAGGACACCTGGCTTTACAGCGGCACGATTATGGAGAATATCCGCTACGGCAGGCTTGACGCGACCGACGAAGAGGTCATTGCCGCGGCAAAGGCGGCGCAGGCCGACAGATTTATCCGCACGCTTCCCGGCGGCTATCAAATGGAGCTCAACGAAGAGGCCAGCAATGTTTCTCAGGGGCAGAAGCAGCTGCTGACAATCGCGCGGGCGATTCTGGCGAACTCTAAGATAACCATACTCGACGAGGCGACGAGCTCGGTTGATACGAGGACGGAAATCCTTATTCAGAAAGCGCTTCAAAACCTAATGAGCGGCAGAACGAGCTTCGTCATTGCGCACAGACTTTCTACTATAAGAAACGCAGATTTGATTCTCTGCATGGTTAACGGTGACATCGTCGAGCAGGGCACACATAATGAGCTTATGGCGAAAGGCGGCTTCTACGCCGACCTCTACAACAGCCAGTTTGATACCTCCGAAGATGAGCCGCTTCCGGCGATGTGAATTGAGCTTTAAGAAATCTCTCCTTAAAAGCGGAGAGATTTCTTTTGCGGTGGACAAGACCGCAAAATTAGAGTAGAATGGAAGCATAAAAAGAAAGGGGTGGAAGATATGAAAGCGTATAACATCGTCACGATAGAGCGCGAATACGCAAGCGGAGGAACAGAAATAGGCAGGCTTCTCTCCGAGAGGCTTGGAATTCCATCCTACGGCAACGAGATTCTGGAATATCTGGCGAAAAAGGTGGGCGTAGACCCCGAGCGCCTCGGGCAGATTGAAGAGGGCAGGGCGAGCAGCTTCCTCTATTCACTGTATCTCGTCGCGAAGGCATACAGAGGTGAAGAGGTTGAGATTTCAAATATAGACGAGCTCAATGTGGCGGAGCAGCTCCTGATTGAGGAAATCGGCGACAGAGGCAAGTGTATCCTCATCGGGCGGGCCTCAGGCTGGGTGCTGCGTGAGCGAGACGATGTGCTGAACATATTCATCACGGCGGATAAAAAGTTCAGAAAAAGAAGAGCCGTGAAGGAATATGGCATAGATAAAGACGTTTCCGAGGCGGTGGTGACGCAGTTTGACAAGCGCAGGGCGGGCTTCTTCAAAGAACTGACGGGGCTCAATTGGAACGAAAAAGGCGGATATGACATGGTGCTTGACAGCAGCAAGCTCGGCATCGAAACCTGCGCGGAAATCATCGCTGATGTGGTGGAGAAGAGCAGAAAGGGCTGAAGCGTTGACAGTGCCGCCAAGCCGCTGCCAGTTTATAAAAGATGAGGCTTCAAAAATTCGGGGGCAGCTTTCACAGTCTGTTCACGAATTTTTCTTGCATTTGACGCATTGTTAACATACAATTAGTGTAAAATGGAGAGGCAGTATTATAAATGAAAGACAGATGAGGGAAATTATGGCGACGGGAAAGATTTTGATAGTAGACGATGAAAAGAATATCTGCGAGCTTTTGAAGCTCTACATTGAAAAAGAGGGCTTTGAAGCTCAGACGGCGAACGACGGCGAAGAGGCGCTGAAAAAGTTCGATAGCTTTGCGCCGGATTTAATGCTTCTTGACATCATGCTGCCGGGGCTTGACGGCTGGCAGGTTTGCAGGGAGATTAGGAAGAAATCCACCAAGCCGATTATCATGCTCACCGCAAAGGGAGAGGTGTTTGACAAGGTGCTGGGGCTTGAGCTGGGCGCCGATGACTACATCACGAAGCCGTTCGAGGCGAAGGAGGTAATCGCCCGAATCAATGCCGTGCTGCGCAGAACAAAGCAGCAGAAGCCCGAAGACAGTAACAGAATAGTGACATATGAGAATCTCTCGATAAACCTCACAAACTATGAGCTCAAGGTGAACGGCAAGCAGGTGGATACCCCGCCCAAGGAGATGGAGCTTATCTATCATCTCGCCTCAAACCCGAACCGCGTTTTCACGCGTGACCAGCTCCTTGATGAGGTGTGGGGTTTTGATTATTATGGCGACAGCCGCACGGTGGACGTACACGTCAAGCGCCTGAGAGAAAAGCTGGAGGGCGTTTCAGACAAATGGGATTTGAAAACCGTTTGGGGCGTGGGATATAAGTTTGAAACCAAGGAATAGGGCGGCATGAAAGTAAAGAGTATATTCCGAAGATACCTTACGGTTACGATGGTCATCATCGCTGCGAGCTTTGTTTTTCTCGGCATAATGATGATGGTCTTCTTTTCCGGCTTTTGGAAGAGCGAAAAGGAGAGCCTGCTTGAAAACAACGCAAGGTCTGTGGCGGCCATTGCGGCGGGAGCTATTGCAGACATGCTGGAATCCCCCGCTGAGATGGAAATGCTGGACATTCTTATAAGCAATACCGCAAACAACATAGACGCGGATATCTTCATCGTGGATGAAACCGGCGGGATTTTGCGCGGCAATTTCCACAACAGTAACAAGCAAGATATTGAGGATATCGACAGCGGGATAGTAAAAGCGGCGCTTGAAGGCAAATATATGGAGCAAGGAAAGCTCGGCGGCTTTTATCTGACGGATTATTTCGTTGTCGGCGTGCCTCTTGTGGTGGGCGCGGAGGGGGCGAGGCAGAGCGTGGGCGCGGTGTTTGCCGCAACGAGCAGTTCGCCGATTGACGCTTATCAATCTAAAACGATGGAGATTTTCCTTCTTGCCGCGCTCATGGCGCTGGCCATAGCTCTTCTTGTGGCAAGCTTTTTTTCATATAGCTTTGTGCGGCCGCTCAGAGAGATGAACAGCGCAATAAAGGCTTTCGGCGAGGGCGATATGTCAGTGCGGATGAAGGTGGAGAGCAACGATGAGCTCGGGAGACTGGCCGCGTCCTTCAACGAGACCGCCGCCACGCTTGCAAACAGCGAGAATATCCGCAGAAGCTTTATCGCGAATATCTCACATGAGCTGAAAACGCCGATGACAACGATTGCCGGCTTTATAGACGGCATTTTAGACGGAACAATCCCGCCGGAAAAGGAAAAGAAATATCTTGAGCTCGTCTCAGATGAAGTCAAGCGGCTTTCGCGCCTTGTGAAATCCATGCTGGACCTCTCAAGAATAGACGGCGGAGAGATGAAGCTTTCTCCCGTAAGCTTTGATATAACCGAAACCGTGATAAACACGCTGCTGACGTTCTCGATGCCCATTGAGGAGAAGAAAATTGAGGTACGCGGGCTTGATAGGGTACAGCGCGAGATGGTATATGCAGATGAAGACTTAATTCATCAGGTGGTGTATAATTTAATTGAAAACGCCGTGAAGTTCGCGAATCCGGGCGGATATATAGCCTTCATCATAACCTCGGGGATAGACAGGGTGAGCGTTGCGATTGAAAACAGCGGCGACGGCGTTGATAAAGAAGATTTGCCCTTGCTTTTTGACAGGTTCTATAAAACGGACAAATCCCGCAGCAAGGACAGAAAGGGAATGGGGCTGGGGCTGTATCTCGTCAGAACGATTCTGAGGCTGCACGGCGGAGACATCAGCGTGACGTCTAAGGAACGCGAATCTACGCGCTTCGAATTCTATATTCCCAAGGAGAAGCCCGTCGCAAGAAACGCCGCGTCAGGAGAAGTATATGATGCAGAGATAATCTCGGAAGCTATTGAGGAAAAGGCAGAGGAAAACAAGGAGGACAGCAATGGATAATAATTTCATGCCGAATGAGAATAATCAGAACCCGGCAGAGAGAACCTCGCAGGCGGAGGCTTTCGGCACGGGCGGTATGCCAGTGGCGCTGCCGCAGGCGCCGCCGTCGGTGCCGCAGTTTGTGCCGAAGAGGGCGCCAAAGCCGAAAAAGGGCGGAGCTAACCCGCAGTATCAATATGGAGCCCCCAGCGGGCAGGAATATACTCCGCAGGCGGCATATCTCTATCAAGCGCCGCAATCTGCTGATAATATGGTAGCGCCTTACGGCGGCCAAGCTCCCGTGGGCGTGAACTACCCCCATAAGCAAAGGATGAACACGGGCCTAAAGGTTTTTCTGTGGGTGATCTCCATTCTCGCGGCGGGGACGTTAATCGGCTTCGGGATATTCATCGCACACGCCGCTGTGACGAATTACAGGACGGAGATTCTTTATCAGGAGAATCTGCCGGAATTCGAGTGGCCGTTTGACGGCGAAAACCCGTTCGGCGATGATGACGGCGAAGAAGCGCCCTATAATGAAAGCCCCGATGAAGAAGTTCCGCCGGAGGAGACAGTGCCAAAGGTTAACGGTATGCCGGATGCAACCGCCCCGCTGCCCGATATTGAGCTTGATCCAGATGTAAAGGAGATAATCTCAATCGAGAAAAAGCCGGCGGGAGAAGAGCTTTCTCCGACAGATATATATTCAGGCTCGGCGAATTCAATCGTGGGAATCGGCGCGGTTTATGTGGACGACACCACAGGCCGGGAGGTCAAGGGCGCGGGCACGGGGATAATCGCCACCGAGGACGGATATATTGTAACTAACAGCCATGTTGTCATGAATTCAAAGAAAACACGGATTCTCATCACGACGCATGATGGAAAAGAGCACGAAGCTATCGTCGTGGGCTCTGACAGAACCACAGACTTGGCGGTTCTCAAGATGAACGGAGAGGGCTATGAGCCCGCTGTGTTCGGCGATGCCGACGAGCTTGAGATAGGCGAGCAGGTTATCGCCATAGGCAACCCGGGCGGGCAGCAGTTTTCCAGCTCACTCACGGGCGGCTATGTTTCAGGACTTGACAGGGCAGTGGGCGAATACAGCGAAAGCGGCATGACCTATATCCAAACAGACGCTGCGATAAATCCCGGCAATTCGGGCGGCCCGCTTTTCAATATGTACGGCCAGGTGGTGGGAATCAATTCCTCGAAAATCATCACGCAGGGCTATGAGGGCATGGGCTTCGCGATTCCCGTCTCAAAGGCGCAGGATATTATTAACGAGCTTTCCGCCGGCGGATATGTCAAGGGCAGAACGCGCCTCGGGATAACAGGCATAGACGTCTCTGAAATAGAGCACGCCTACGGATACCCACGCGGCTTCAAGATTATGAGCCTTGCAGACGACAGTGCCTTCAAGGGAACTGAGGCGCAGGTGGGGGATGTCATCACAAAGATTGAGGGCAAGGCCGTAAATGGAATCGGCGAGCTTTCAAACCAGCTTCTGACGTATTCACCGAATGATAAAATCAAGCTGACGCTGTTCAGGGTTAATGCTGATATTCCTTTTGGCGAGCAATATGGTGAACAACTCGGCGAGGAATTCGAAGTGGAGATAACTTTGCTCGAGGATAAAGGCGAAACGCAGGGATAACAGCAGTTGATAATTGAAAGCTGATAATAGTTAAGGGCATTTAAGGGATTTCATTCCTTGATGCCCTCCTTTTTTGCTTCAATAAATACCCACATCAGCATCTATTTGACATAATATCTTGGCGCCTGCATTAGAAATAATAATAAAAAGCGACATGAAAAAGGGAGTGGCGGAAAAACCGTGACATGAAAAAGTGTATATTATGTATGAAAAGCTGTAAGAAAATCCGCTCTGATTTATCAACAAGCTTTTCACAGCGGTATTTTTGCCTGTGGAAAACCTTGTTAAAAGCAAACGGATGCTGTAAAGCTAAAGATCTTTAATTGCAATGATTATTGGCAAAATAAGTGCAAAACTGATGCATAGTGGTGATTTGAGAGGCGAAGGGAGAATAAAGAGCAACACCTTTACTTTTCACGCAGAAAAGCGGCACTCTGAAAGCTCTGTGGACAACGCTGTTGAAAAGCGGAAGCAAAGCATCTGATAATGGATAAATATGCAAAAAAGCATATCTTAAAATTCATTTCATCACGAGAAACGGCCGATTTTGATACATTTTGCACATATGCAACTTCACATAACTTCTAAGGCTGGTAGCGAAATACCTGTATATAGCTTGTTTTTTTCATGCACTGTACATCAAAATTCATGCAGATTTGTACATTCTGCACAAAAACACCCCCTTCTTTTTTTTGACATGCCCCAATCTTTTGTCTATACTAACACTCGAAGTCGTATGTCCCCGTTCGGTTTGCGCCCGACGCAGCCGTATCATTAAGGAGACAGCGATGAAAGGAGCAAGTTTGATGCATAGTAAGAAAAGGAGTGCGGGCAAGAAGAAAATCCCTGTGCGCGCGCTCAGAAGAGTTGCTATAGCGGCGGTGCTTGTGCTTATAATGCTGTTCACCTCACTGTCCACTGTAATAGCGAATACGGTCTCTGTCAATGTGATTGACGGGGAAAATACGTATTCCTTTGATATGGGCAGCTCAAATATAGACAGAATCATCGCAAAGGCCGAAGAGATGGGGCTTGCGCCGATTGACGCGGCTTTGGATGTATATGAAAGAGTGGGCGGCACAACGACGGTCATCGTCAGGCGCGGCGTAGACATCATCGTCAACGAGGCGGGCAGCTCGACGAAGCTGAGAGCCTATAAGGGCGACACGGTCGAGCAGGCGCTGGAAGCTAACAGCATTCTGTTAAAGGAAAAAGACGAAATCAATCCGGCGCGCGAATACATAATAGATAAGGGGCTTTCTGTCGAGATAAACAGATATTGCACCGTGACCGTTACGGCAGACGATGTTAAGAAGGAAGTTTCGCTGACGGGCGGCAAGGTGCGCGACGCGGTTATCGCGGCAGGGTTCACAGTCGGTGCTGACGACGAAATCAACTATTCAATAGATAAGCCGCTCTTCGACCAAATGGCAATACGCATCGCGAGGGTGAAGAACGTCACAATCGCGGCGGACGGCGAGACGAAGGCATATAAGGTTGCGGCGGATACAGTAAAAGAGGCGATTATCAGAGCCGGCGTGACGCTCGGCGAGCATGATAGAGTTGAGCCCAAGCTTTCATCTAAAGTCACAGAGGGTCTCTTGATTGACATCAAGAGGGTGGAGATAAAGGAAGAAAAGAAGGTTGAGCCCGTCAAGTTTGAGACTGTGACGGAGGAATCCTCCGATATGTACACTGACGAAACGAAGGTCAAAACGGCCGGCGTTGAGGGCGAAAAAGAAGTGGATTACAAGGTGACGTACGTCGAGGGCAAGGAAGAGGCCCGCGAGGTTATCACCGAGAAGGTCACGAAAGAGCCCGTCTCCGAGGTGGTTATCCGCGGCACGAAGGAACGCCCGTCGTCAGGCGGCGCGATAGTCGGCAACGGAAGCCTGACAGACCATAACGGCAAAACGATTTCATATAGAACCGTTCATAACGGCACGGCCTCGGCATACTGCGACACAGGCCTCACGGCGACGGGCTATCCCGCCGGCTACGGCTATGTTGCGGTGAACCCGAACGTGATTCCCTACGGCTCAAGGCTCTATATCTGCTCGCCGGACGGCAGCTATGTCTACGGTTATGCGATTGCGGCTGACACAGGCGGTGCGCTGATGAGCGGCAGAATTCTCGTGGACCTCTGGATGGAGAGTGTTGACGCCTGCTACAGCTTCGGGCTTCAAAACATGAACGTATACGTTCTTGACTGATAACTAAACAGCATAAGGGGATAGGTGGTGGCCTATCCTCTTTTCACGTGAGCTAGGTTACTTGCGGGAAAGACGGGAATGCCTTATAATATATATAAGCAAAAGTGGAGGGGAATTATGACGTATTTCTATGCGGCTATCTTTATAGCGATAGGCCTGATTCTAATTTTTGCGCTGCGCAAGGAGAATAAGATTTTTATTCTTGCCGGCGGATTTTTTATTGTTTTGGGCGGCTGGTGGCTTCTCAATGAATTCATGCCCTTTGATATGTTCGCGGGCGAGTGGGGCTGGGCACTGAGGATTATCTCATGTGTAGTCTTGGCGATTCTCGTCGTATACTTTGCAAGAGGCTATTTTCAAAGGCATAAGCAGCAGAGAGCGGAAAAACTGGGCATTACAGACGACGAGCTTGAGGCAGAGCCAGATGTAGAGCTTGATGCAAACGAAAAGGGAGAAGACGAATGAGCGCCCTCCTGACAATAGCTGCCAAGGTGTTTGTCATGCTGGTTCTCATCTTCGCGGGGTATATCCTCACGAAGAAGTCGATTCTCTCTGACAGGGGAATGACGGAAATCACAGCGCTGCTGCTCAGGGTGGTCACGCCGTGCCTTATAATCAATTCGCTGATAGATTCGCGCGGGAGCATCGGGCTTGACAAAATGGGGCTTGCGGCACTGCTTCCGACAATAGCAACGGGGATAAGCGTAGCGCTCGCGTTTCTTTTTTTCAGGCATGAGACGGAGGAGAGAAAAACGGTTCTGCGCTTTTCCACTATATTCAGCAATGTCGGCTTCATGGGAATGCCGCTCGTGCAGGGGATAGTCGGGGAGAGAGGCGTGGTGCATGCGTCGTTCGCGGTGGTTGTTTTCAATGTCATCACGTGGACGCTCGGATATAAAATGATGAACCGCGAAGCAAAGCTCACCGCAAAGATGATTTTGCTCAACCCCGGCATGATTGGTATGGCGATAGGTCTGCCGCTGTATTTCCTCACGTTCGACATACCGATGATTATCAAAGAGCCGTTAGAAATGCTGTCGGCAGTCAATACGCCGCTGGCGATGATTGTCATAGGCGGCTTTGTGGCCAAGGTGGATATAAAATCCTTTGTTTCAGATCTGAGCGTGTATAAGATGTCGGCCATGCGGCTGCTCGCAGCGCCCGCGTTGTTCCTCGGCGTGCTTCTGCTGATAAGGCCTGAAGGTGACCTCTTCATCGCGAGCATGATTCTGGCGGCCACGCCGGTGGCGGCGAACGCGGTGCTTTTTGCCGTGCAGTATAAGAAAGATTCGCAGCTCGCCTCAAAGGCGGTGGCAGTCTCGACGATTCTTTCCATCCTGACGATACCCGTCTTCACGATTATCGCGCAGTTTGCGGAAGAGCTGATAAGCTCGGTGTAAATACACCGGTGGCTTACATATAATATATATGAAAGGGAGAATACAGAGAGCATGATAGTGTCACCCTCTCTCCTCGCCGCTGATTTTTCAAGGCTCGGCGAGGAGACAGAAAAAGTAAGAAGCGCAGACTGGCTTCATCTCGATGTCATGGACGGCGTCTTCGTGCCGAACATCAGCTTCGGCCCCGCCGTGATTAAATCAATTCGCCCTGAAAGTAAGCTCGTCTTTGATGTGCACCTCATGGTGGAGAGGCCGCTCGGCATGATTAAGGCCATAGCCGAAGCCGGCGCGGATATAATCGCGGTGCATGCGGAGTGCAAAGACGACCTGGGCGCGCTGATAAGAGAGATTAAGGCCTGCGGCAAGCTGCCGGCAATCGCGCTGAAGCCGGCGACGGAGGTCAGTAAAATCGCAAAGTATCTGCCGGAGCTTTACATGGCGATGGTGATGACGGTTGAGCCGGGCTTCGGCGGGCAGGAGATGCTGACCGACAAGCTCTATAAGGTGAGAGAGATTAAGAAGCTCAGAGAGGATATTCTCGTTGAGCTTGACGGCGGCGTGAACGACGACACCCTTTCGCTTGCGGGCGCCTCCGGCGCAGATGTGCTTGTGGCAGGGACGGCTATCTTCAAGGCCGAAAATCCGGAGGAGGAAATCCGCCTCTTTGCTCAACTGTAAAGCTAAGTTGCTTTACAGGAACAGGTTGAGGCAATTTTATGTGACTCAAATTTTTTATTGTGCGAAATTGAATCATTTATGTTGGAGACGTTTGTGAAAAAAACGGCGTAAAACACCAAAAAAGCAAGTTTTCAAAACCGAAACGAGTGGATTTGAGGCAAAATTCGATAAAAACGCGGATTTTCTTATAAAAAAATGCAGAATTATCAAAAAAACGCTTGCATTTTGAAATTAAAGAAGGTATTATATACGTGATATTCAACTCACAGGGATAATTATGCCCGTGAGAATCTAAAATTTAAGAGGGTTGAAATTATGAAAAACAGCAAGTTTCTTAAGAAATCATTAGCACTCGTCCTCGCCATCATGATGGTGTTCGGTGCTATGATTCCGACAGGTGCTTCCGCTGCAACAGCTCCCACTTTTGAAACTATAGTAATCGCGGGTAAAACGATTACGCCTGTTTCAACGAGCGGTATCACCACATCGATTTCCACGGCCCAAAAGATCGGATATACAAACGCCTCAGAAGTTGAGGTTCCGTTGCTATTCGTTCTGAGAAACGACACAGATTCTACGAAGGTTTATTTCGGCGCAGATGCTGAAGCGGCTTCGGCAAATGAAGTCTCTTCCGGCGGAAACCTTCTCCTTTCCAAACTGACGGCAAATGACGCCGGCACGGAGTATAAGGGTGTGTTCGTCACAGCGACAGGAGAGGATAAGACGGTTTATCCGCTCACAATCAACATCACGCCTCCGAGCTCTGATTCCTCAATCAAGGATTTCAGAATTGCGGGCCAGGTGAGTTCATCTGTTAACGCAGCAACAAGGACAATCACGGTTGTGATGCCTTATACAGACGCAATCGGCAGCACGGTTGACAACATTGCTCTTTTTGCAGGACCGGCAACAACACCTTCCTCAACCACAGATGATGCCAGTGTGCTCTTCAACGCCAACAACGGCAATTGGGGCGCAGCCGGCGGAGACCCTGCACTTGTTGCTTCGGCACAGTGGGCAGGCGGCGGCAAAGCTAATTTCTATAGTGGCGGCAGTTATGTGTCCAAAGAGCTTCAGGTAAAGGCCGAGACAGGCGTAACCGATGTATGGACAGTTAACGTTACAGAGGCTGTCGGCTTCACTTCGTTCGCTATTGCGGGCGCAGAGTCAGCTGAGATTGACGAGGCAACAAGCAAAATTACGGTTGTTATGCCTTACGGCACAAAAATAGATGCTGAGAATCTTCTCACAGCTACATTCAGAACAGGTCTTCCTTCAACGGTTTCACTGGAAGGCGGCACGCTTACCGATGTCGCTCTGACCAGCGGCAAGGCTGCAGATTTCACAGGCTTTGATGACAATTCTGACGCAGAGCTGGTTATCACACGCACCGGCACTGCAGAGACTAGAACTTACGAGCTCGACCTTACTGTCAATCCTTTGAATCCGAATGCCGCGATTACCGCGCTTTCAGTTGTGGCTGACAGAACGGATGCTACCGGCACTCCCACTGCTCCGGAAGACGGAACAGTTAATGAGACTGCAAAGACGCTCACAGCGGTTCTCGGCAGTGTGGCAAATCTTGGGGATGTTGACCTTACGATTACAGCTTCTGCGGAAGCCACAGTTGAGATTCCTCTTCAGGCCGGACAGACAGCTGCTGTTGATGCTTCTGGAACCCCCATTACACTTTCCGGAGTTGATGCTACGGCACCTGTAACGATTAAGGTTATTCCGGATGATACCTCTAAGCCGGCGGTTCTTTATACGCTTACACTCACAAAGGTAGGCGCACCTGCCACGGCGACGATTACAAGCTTCTCACTCGTGAATGAGACAGACGCTGAAGATGTTATCAACGCTGTTATCAACAACACAGCTAAAACAATTAAGTTCACAGTTCCTTATGGAATGACGAATGATGAGCTCGGTGACTACAAGGTGCTTTACGGCGTTAATTCATCTGGCGTAATCGTCGGTTATTATGATGGATCTAATTTTGACACGCTTCTTGTGCGCGGCTCGACAGTTGACGCAGGTGCAGATAAAGCCATTCCGAACATCTATGGCTCTGCCCTCACATCAAGAGTTAAGGCGAGCAGTGAAGCTGAACCCGACAGAGTTTTCCTTGAGTACACAGTTTCGTTCACACGTTCAGCTCCTGCAACAGGCAAAGACCTTCTCACATTTGCAACGACATACGAAACGAATCCTTTGACGGATGCGACGACATATGCAGGCGCAATCAACGCAACAAAGACACCGAAGGAAGTTGTTATCACATATCCGTATGGTGATTATACCAGAAAAGCTGGCTTCAAAGCGGATCAGCTCGCTGTTCTCACAACTTCTGATAAAGCGGTTGCCTACTATTTTGATGGCTCTGACTATCAGCCCATAAAGGCTGCGGTGAAGGATGCTGATGGCAATATCAATAATGATGCAACAGTAATTGATATGTCTGCTGCAACAGAAGATTCTCCCATCACTGTTTATGTTCTTTCAGAAGAACTGGCTTTTGATGCTAAGGGCTTGGGAACTGAAGGCGCAGACATATCTGTGGCTGATTTTGAAGCAGCAATCGGCGAAGACCCATCAAATGCAACTAAGCTTGGCAAGACGACAAAGTATGCTCTTTACGGCAAAGCAGCTGCTCCGAGAACAGGCAATGCTCTCTCAGCATTCGGCTTTGTAGACGGCAAGGGCAACACGATTCCGGCGAAGTCAGTTGATACAGCTACACGCACGGTTACTGTTGAAGTTCCGTACACATATGCTGCAACAGCTACGAAGCTCTATCCTGTATTCACAGTCAGCGCAGGTGCAATTATCAATACCGATGCAACTGGCGATGTTCCTTCAGGAGAGGAACTTTTAAGCGGCGGCGACCTCACACTTGGCAAGCTTGACGAAACTCAGAGCAGATTCATTGATTTGAGCGGACCTTGGGCAGGACTGGATGCTGACAAGCTTTATACAGACCCGATAGTGCCTAATTTCTATAAGAAGGGCGGTACTGTGGGTTCAGCTGGAGATGTCCTTGATACACTTGAAAACCTCTATGTGTTTGATGAGTCTGGCCTCAGAGTGAACCCGTACACACTGGTTGTTAAGGTTCTTGAGCCGAAGACAGGTGCTCAGCTTTCAGCTTTCGGCATCGGCAACACAGCAGGCGTTATCAATGATACAGATACAGCAAAGACAGTTAGAGTTACTGTACCTCTCGGAACATCCACCAATACTGATGGCAGAGCAATGCTCCTCGGGGTCAAGCCGACATACAGAGCTTCAGAGATGGCCACAGTTACGATTGGCGGCAGAGACATCGCAGATGAAGCAGGATTTGATTTTGAAATCAGCACACCTTCTAACGAGGTTACATACAACATCACGGTTGCTTCCGAAGACGGCAAAGCTTCCTTCGACTATATCCTCACTGTTTATGAGAACACAACATTCCCCGATGTTCCGGCTACAGCATGGTATGCTGAATCAGTTTATGATGCAGTTGCTTACGGTCTCATCAAGGGTATGGATGACGGCACATTCCAGCCGAACGCAAACCTCACCAGAGGTCAGTTCGCGGTTATCATTGGCCGTATGTTCATGACAGACGAAGAGATGGCTGAGTACGAGAGCGCAGCATCATTCACAGACGTGACCACTCAGTATTACGCAAACGCTGTTAAGTTCTGCGTAGACAAGGGAATCGTTGATGGTTATGATGATGGCACGTTCAAGGGCGGCAACAATGTTAAAAGAAATGAAATGGCCACAATGATTTGCAGAGCTCTTAACCTCACACCGGTTACCACTCCGACAACTCTGTTTGCAGATGACGCCAATCTCGGTTGGGCAAAAGGCTTCATCTATGCATGCAAAGAGGCTGGAATCCTCGAAGGCACAAATAATGTCTTTAACCCGCAGAACAATGCGAGGCGTTCAGAAGCTGCTAAGGTTTCTGTGCTGACATATGAGATGCTGAAGGGACTTAACTAAGGTTTCAACTCTACTTAATTTTATGATTACCCCATAGATGTAAGGGACGGAAGAAATTCCGTCCCTTATGTCTTTTTCATGAGAAAACCATCAAAATACTTGCAAAAATGAATAAAAGAGCTATAATAGTAAAAGTTGCGGTTATAAGGGTATGGATACGAGGGGGTAAAGTGAATGCCTGAAGATGCATATAAATATCTATTTGACCTTGCGCTGATTCTCATCAGCACGAAAATATTCGGTTTATTCACAAGGAGGGCACATCTCCCGCAGGTGGTAGGCGCTTTGATTGCCGGGCTGATATTCGGCCCGATTGGCTTTGGCCTGCTGCATGAAACAGATTTTCTCACACAGCTCTCGGAAATCGGCGTAATAGTGATGATGTTCACCGCCGGCATGGAAACAGACATCAAGGATCTGAAAAATACCGGCAAGGCCGGCTTTGTTGTCGCGCTTATAGGCGTGATTGTTCCTCTCGGCGGCGGCACGCTCCTCGGTATGCTCTTCACTCCGGAGGGTGCCGCGAGCACCTCAATGATTGAGAACATCTTCATCGGCACAATCCTCACAGCCACCTCCGTTTCAATCACTGTTGAAACGCTGACAGAGCTGGGCAAGCTGAACTGCAAGGTCGGCAACACAATTCTCGCCGCGGCGCTGATTGACGATGTGCTGGGGCTCATTGTCCTCACGGTGGTCACGAGCTTCGGCGGCGGAGAGGAAAACATAGGGATAGTGCTTCTTAAGATTCTGTTGTTCTTCGTGTTTGTCGCACTCGTTGCGCTTCTCGGCAGGAAATTCTTCACATGGTATGAGGGCAGAACGAAGAGGAATCTGCGTCGCTACCCTATCCTTGCGTTTGTCGTTTGTCTTATCATGGCTTATCTGGCGGAAGAGGTATTCGGCGTATCGGATATAATCGGCGCGTTTTCGGCCGGAATGATAATCGGCAGCACGCCGAAATCGGAATACGTCGCTTCAAAGTTTGCGCCGCTTTCATATTTGCTTTTAACCCCGATTTTCTTCGCGAACATCGGCATCAAGGTGGTCATACCCGATATGACGGTAAGCCTCGTGATTTTCACGGTTCTCCTCATTATTATTGCAATTGTGACGAAGCTAATCGGCTGCGGCTTCGGTGCAAAAATAATGAAATTCACTAATAAGGAAAGCGTTCAGGTGGGTATAGGCATGGTCTGCCGCGGAGAAGTGGCGCTGATTGTCGCCAATAAGGGCGTGGCGATGGGCATTATGCCACCGCTGTTCTTCGGGCCGATAATCATTATGATTGTCGCCTGCACCATCTTCACGCCGATAGCTTTGAAGATGGCGTTCCGAGAAAAGAATAAGCCCGCAGTGCTCGTCGGGGCAAACGGCGAGGTAATCCAGGAGTGCGAGCCGGAATCTCCGATTACAAAGAGGCTTGAAAAGAAGAGAAAACTGGAAGAACTGAGCCATCATGAGATGGAAAAGCTTTATATGGAAGAAAAAGGGGACGAACATAGCAAAAAGCCTTGATTTTTCTTATTTTCGTGATATAATCATAATAGAAGAATGATGATGCTGGAGAGTGGGGTGACCCGCTCTCTTGTTGTGTTGAGGGTGTGTCAATGAAAAAGAGTACGACAGAGAGGGTATATGACATCGCAAAACCGCTCGCAGATGCCTTGGGGCTTCATATCTGGGATATTATCTTCAAGAAAGAGGGCAGCTCGTGGGTGTTGAGAATCTACATCGACAAGGCCGGCGGAATAGGAATTGATGATTGCGTCGATATGACGAAGGCCATCAACCCTGAGCTGGACAGGCTTGACCCGATCCCGCAGGAATACACCTTGGAGGTCTCAAGCCCCGGGATCAATCGGAAACTCACAAAACGGGAGCATTTTGATGCCTTCATTGGTGCGCCGCTTACGGTCAGGCTCATAAGACCGCTGGAAGACGGCACAAAGGAAATCGAGGGAATTCTGCTGAACGCCGATAACACGTCGATAGAGCTGCAAATCAATGACGATACAAGCGTGACGATTGATAAGAAGGAGTATTCCTCCGCCGCGCTGAACGAAGAATTATGAGAATCTTATAGAAACGGAGAATAAAAATGGCAAGGAAAAAGGAACCCGAGCTGAACATGGGGCAAGAGCTGTTTTTGGCACTGGATATGCTCGAGAAAGAAAAGGGCATACCTGCGGACTTCATGCTTGACAAGATAAAAAAGGCCATCTCAACGGCCTGCAAGAATAACTACGGCAACGAAGACGTTGAGATAGACATTGACCCCGTAACGGCTAAGTTCGACGTCTACCTCCAAAAAGAGGTAAAGAAAGAGGTTGAGAACCCTAACCGCGAAATCGACATCACCTTGGCAAAGAAGATAAACGCAAAGGTCAAGGAGGGCGAATTCGTCGGAATTCAGCTCGACACGAAGCAGTTTGGCAGGGTTGCTGCCCAGACAGCCAGAAATATCATTCGCCAGGGCATAAGAGACAGCGAGCGAGGCCAGATGATGCAGGAGTTCCAGAGCAAGCATCAGGAGCTCGTCACGGGTGTGGTTGAGCGCATTGACCCGCGTTCCGGCGCAATTTCCCTGCGCATAGGCAAGGCTGAGGCGGTTCTGCCGAAGAATGAGCAAATCGGCGACGAAAATGTCCGTGAGGGTGACCATATCAAGATCTATGTGGTTGACGTGAAGGAGACGGAGAAGGGCCCGAAGGCGATTATCTCCCGCACTCACCCGGACCTCGTCAAGAGAATGTTTGAGACAGAGGTGCCGGAAATCTATGACGGCATCGTGGAGATAAAGGCCGTTTCCAGAGAGGCTGGCTCGCGCACAAAGCTCGCGGTTTTGAGCCATGACGCGGACGTTGACGCCGTGGGCGCATGCATAGGAGCAAAGGGCACAAGAGTTTCGGAGATTGTCGATGAACTCGGCGGCGAGAAGATTGACATCGTTGAATACAGCGAGAACCCAGAGGAATTCATCGCGGCGGCGCTTTCGCCCGCAACGGTGGTTTCGGTGGAGGTTGCTGAAGACGGCTCAAAGGCCTGCAAGGTGACGGTGCCGGACAATCAGCTTTCGCTCGCGATAGGAAACAAGGGGCAGAACGCTCGCCTCGCCGCGAAGCTGACAGGCTGGAAGATAGACATAAAGCCGGAGAGCGGCTTTTTCGGAGAAGAAGGAAAGTAAGCGGAGGAGAATATGGCGCAGAAGATGAAGAAAATCCCGATGAGAATGTGCACAGGCTGCGGCGAGATGAAGCCCAAAAGAGAGCTTGTGCGTATTGTTAAAGCACCGGTGGTTGATGAGAATTCTCCTTCAGAGGTCAGTCTTGACCTCACAGGGAAAAAGCCGGGCAGGGGTGCGTATATTTGCAAGAATGCCGAATGCCTCAAAAAGGCGAGGAAGGCGAGGAGGCTTGAAAAGGCTTTCTCCATGCAGATTCCCGATGAGGTTTACACCACAATGGAAAGAGAGATTGCCGGGGCGGAGTGAATGGATAAAGTGCTGAATATGCTCGGACTCGCTCGAAGAGCGGGGAAGCTAGGCGGCGGGTATGATGCCACGGTTGAGAAGATAAAAGCGGGGCAGGCGAGGCTCGTCGTCACTGCGGGAGATATTTCCGAGAAAACCCTTAAGAATCTGAAATATGAGGCGGGAAAGCAAAACGTTGCCGTCAGGCAGATAGCCGCCGGTATCGCAGAGCTTGGCAGGGCATGCGGGATAAGGGCCGGAATCGTGGTAGTAAACGATGAGGGCTTTGCAAAAAAGACAGATGAGTTGATTGAAGAGGCAAAAACAGACGGCTCAAGGAGCGGAAAGGTCGATTTTAGCTTATGATGATTAAATACAAGGTCAGTGAGGTGGCAAGCGACCTCGGCATTGGGAACAAGGATGTCATAGATATGCTGGCGGAGCATTTTGCCGAGCCCAAAAAGCACCAGACCGCCCTCGTTGAGGCGGAGCTGGACGTTATCTTTGATATGTTCACTCAGCTGAACAGCGTGGCGGATTTCAAGGCCTATTTCGCTGAAATGGACGAAAAGCCTAAAGAGAAGCCGGCGGAAAAGCCAAAGGCGGAGCCCGCCGTAAAAGCGCCTGTAAAGAACAAGGAGGAGGCAGCCGAAGAAAAGCCGGCTGCACCGAAAGAGAAAGCGCAGAAGAAGGAAGCTCAAAAAGAGCCGCAGAAGGCGGAGCATAAAAAGGAGCGGCCGCAGACCTCAAGACCCGCAGAGCGCAGACCCAAGATGGAGACGCTCAAGCAGAGCGCGGCGAACATCAAGGGCGGCGTGACGACCTCCTCTGAGGAGGAGAGAGCCTCTTCAAGGAAGCTGGTTGACACGAGGCAGTCAAATGTCAACATTGACAGGTATAACGAGAAATATGACCGGCTTGCCGACCAAAAGGTGCGCACGGAGAATATAGTAACAAAGCAGAAGTTCACTAACCGCGCGGCGCAGAGAAGAAACCCGAGGCGCGGCAAGAGGGAGACGGAGGCCGAGAGGCTGAACCGCATAGCGCAGGAGCGCAAGGCAAAGCAGATGAGGGTGGAGCTTCCTGATGAAATCAGCATCGGTGAGCTTGCGCTGCGCTTGAAGGTCGCGGCACCCGAGCTAATCAAGAAGCTTATGCAGATGGGCGTCATGGCGACGATTAACGATATAATCGACTTTGACACGGCCGCTCTCGTCGCGGAGGAATTCCATGCGAGGGTTGAGCGCGAGAATATCGTCACGATTGAAGACAGGATCATTGATGACAGCGAAGACGAGAGCGAAAATCTCGTCACGCGCGCGCCGGTGGTCGTCGTTATGGGTCACGTTGACCACGGAAAGACCTCAATTCTCGACGCCATCAGAGACGCGAACGTCACAAGCGGCGAGGCGGGAGGAATCACGCAGCACATCGGCGCTTACCGCGTCAAAATAGGCGGCAAGTATATCACATTCCTTGACACGCCCGGCCACGCCGCGTTTACGACGATGCGAGCCAGGGGCGCACAGGTGACGGATATAGCCGTGCTCGTCGTCGCAGCGGACGACGGCATCATGCCGCAGACGATTGAGGCAATCAACCACGCCAAGGCGGCGGGAGTTTCAATCATCGTGGCTATAAACAAGATGGACAAGCCCGAGGCGAACCCGGATAAAATTAAAGAGCAGCTGACCGAATATGAGCTTATTCCGGAGGAGTGGGGCGGAGATACGCCGATTATCCCTGTTTCGGCACACACAAAGGCGGGCATTGAAGACCTTCTTGAGATGATAAACCTTGTGGCGGAGATGAAAGAGCTTAGAGCCAACCCCGACAGAGCCGCGAGAGGAACAGTAATCGAAGCGCGGCTTGATAAGGGCCTGGGGCCGATTGCCACTGTTCTCGTGCAGAATGGTACGCTTCATAAGGGAGATATAATCGTGGCGGGCACGGCGGTAGGACGTGTGCGCGTCATGAAGGACGACAGGGGAAATATCGCAAAAGAGGCCGGGCCGTCAGTGCCGGTGGAGATAACAGGGCTCAATGAAGCCCCAACAGGCGGAGACGTGTTCAACGTCGTAACCGACGAGCGCCTTGCGAGAGAGCTGGTGGAGCAGCGCTCCACGGCGCAGAGGGAAGAGCAGTTTAACGCGCAGACGAAGATAACGCTTGATAATCTCTTTGATCAAATGCAGGAAAATGAGATGAAGGAGCTGAAGGTCATCGTCAAGGCGGACGTTCAGGGCTCAGTTGAGGCAGTGAGGCAGAGCCTCGAGAAGCTGACAAACGAAGAGGTGCGCGTGCATGTGATACACGGTGCCGTCGGCGCGATAAACGAGAGTGACATCATGCTGGCCAACGCTTCGAACGCCATCGTGGTGGGCTTCAACGTGCGCCCGGACGCCGTGGCGGAGGAAAACGCCAAGCGCGACGGCGTGGACATGCGCATGTACAGAGTTATATATGACTTGATTGACGAGATAGAATCCGCGATGAAGGGCATGCTTGCTCCGAAATTCCGCGAGATTGAGCTCGGAAAGGCGGAGTGCCGCGAGGTTTATAAAATCTCGAACGTCGGCACGGTTCTGGGCGGATACGTCACGCACGGCAAGATTGTGAGAAACGCGCTTGTGCGCGTGGTGCGCGACGGTATTATCATCGCCGATGATAAAATCGCATCATTGAGAAGATTCAAAGACGATGTGCGTGAGGTGGCCGAGGGATACGAGTGCGGCATCACGCTCGAGAAATTCTCAGATATCAAGCAGGGCGACATCATAGAGGCCTATGAGATGGAGGAATACAGAGATTAAGCCTCGGAGGTACTTATGGCAGGCCACAGAATGGACAGGATATCAGAGGACATAAGGAGAGAGCTTTCGGCGGTTTTCCGTGAGCTTAAGGATCCGCGCGTGACGGAGTGCTTTCTGAGCATTGTGCGCATCGAGGTGACGAATGACCTCTCCTTTTGCACGGTGTATGTCAGCACGATAGAGGGCTTAGAGCGCACTAAAGAGGCCGTGAAGGGGCTTGAGTCCGCCGCCGGCTTCATCAGGCGTGAGATAGGGCACAGAATCAAGCTGCGCCACACGCCGCAGATGATTTTCAAGGCGACGGACGCGATTGAGTACGGCGCGAATATCTCGAAAATCCTTAAAGATTTGAATATAAAAGAGCCGGAAGACGGAGAAGAAAATGATTGAGCTGCGGAGAATAGCCGAAATACTGCGGGAATGGGACAATATTCTCGTGGTTTCCCATGCCTCGCCGGACGGCGATACGCTTGGCTCGGCCGCCGCATTGCTTCGACTCTTGCGCGCGCTGGGCAAGAGAATCTCATTTAGGTGTGCCGATGAAATCCCGGCTAAGTATGCGTTTCTTTTTGAGGGGCTGGAGTTTTCCGCAGATGCGGCGAGCAAAATCATCGCCGTTGATGTGGCGGACATAAGGCTGCTGGGCGGGCTGAAAGAAGAGTTTGAGGGCAAAATCAATCTCGCGATTGACCATCACGGCACACATGCAAGCTTCGCGGAGACAGCTTATATTGAGCCGAAAAGCGGTGCGAACGCTGAAATTATATTTGAGCTTTTCAAGCTGATGAATATCCCGATTGACAAGCAGGCGGCAGATTGCCTGTATGCGGGCATAACTACGGACACCGGGGGCTTCAGATACGCCAACACGACGCCGAGGTCTCACAGAATAGCGGCGGAGCTGATGGAAAGCGGCGCGGATGCCGCCGAGCTTAACTATGAGCTTCTCATAGTCAAGACGAGGAGGCAGCTTGAAGCGGAGATGGAGGCTATGTCAGGCCTTGAGTTCTTCCGCGGCGGCGAGATAGCCTTGATGACTGTTTCGAGGGAGCTGATGGACAGATTGGGGCTGCAAAATGACGATATAGACGCGCTTTCGGCAAAGCCGAGGCAGATTGAGGGCGTGCTTGTCGGCGTGACGCTGAAGGAGAAGGAAAACGGCTCTTTCAAGGTCTCCGTGCGGACGAATAAGAACGCGAACGCCGCGGAGATTTGCAAAAAGCTGGGCGGCGGAGGGCATAAGGGTGCCGCCGGCGCGGAAATCGCGGCGGTTGGTTTAGAAGCCGCAAAAAGGCGGATACTAGAGGCCGCAGAGGAGTATTTGGAGAGCAGCTTATGAACGGGGTGATAATTCTCAATAAATCTGAGGATTTCACCTCATTTGACGCCATAGCCGTGGCAAGGGGAATAACGCGTGAAAGGAAAATCGGACACACCGGTACGCTTGACCCAATGGCGACGGGCGTCCTTGTTTTGCTTCTGGGCCGAGCAGTCAAGGCGGCGGATTTAATTGCTGACAGCTCAAAGGAATACCGCGCGGGCTTTCGCCTCGGCGAAAAGCGTGATACGGGCGATATAACCGGTGAAATCACGGAGAAAAGCGATGTCTTGCCGTCCCGCGAAGCGATGGAGGGCGCAGCTTCAAGCTTTATCGGCGAGATAGAGCAGATTCCGCCAATGTATTCGGCGGTACAGGTTAAGGGGCAGCGGCTTTACAGCCTCGCGCGGCAGGGGATTGAAATAGAGCGTGAGCCGCGCAAGGTATGCATTGAGAGCATAGCATTTGAGGATTACAGTGCGACTTCAGGAGAAGGAACGCTGATTATTTCATGCTCAAAGGGCACATATATCAGAACACTGATTGAAGACATAGCCCAAAAGGCGGGAAGCGTCGGCACGATGAAGTCTTTAGTGCGCACAAAAGCCTGCGGCTTCTCGGCAGAAGAGGCGCTGACGCTCGCCGAGCTTCAGGCGCTGGCGGACGAGGGCAGGATAGTCGAGGCAATCAGGCCTGTGGACATGCTGTTTGAAGATTTGAAAGCAATAACGCTTTCAAACGCACAGGCTACGCGATTCCTCAACGGCGGAAAGCTGGATTTGAACAGGATAAAACGCGCAAAAATGCCGCTTGCAGACAAACAGCGGATAAGGATATACTCGCCGGAGAGGGAATTCCTCGGGCTGGCGACGGTTGAGCTTGAAAGGCAGGAGATTAAGCCGTTAAAGCTCTTCAAGCTTCATGAAAATCAAGGCGGATAACATGGAAATAATCAGAGACATAGCGAGCATAAAGCGAAGCGGCGAAAAAACAGCCGTCGCCCTCGGCACTTTTGACGGCATGCACAGGGGGCACAGGGCGGTTATAGAAGCGGCTGTGGGGGGAGAAGGATATATTCCCGCGACATTCACGTTTTCTTCGAACCCGCATGAGGGCGCCTTGCTAATCACCGAGAGCGAGAAGATAAGGCAGATTAAAAAATGCGGCGTTTCAGAGCTTCATATAGCAGATTTCAGCACCATTAAGGATATAAGCCCCGAGGAATTTTTCACCGAGATACTCATCGGGCGGCTGAACGCGGGGAAAATCTGCTGCGGCGGAGGTTTTCGCTTCGGCAAAGACGCGGCGGGCGACACAGAGCTGCTGAAAGAGCTTTGCGGCAAAAGCGGGGCAGAGCTTGAAATTGTGCCGCCGGTGCTGTATGACGGGGCGCTTATCAGCTCCACGCGGATTAGGAATGCCCTTGAAAACGGTGAGATAAAGGCGGCGAATGCCATGCTCGGCAGAGCCTTCGGTTTTTCGCTTGAGGTGATTCACGGAAACCACATCGGCACGGGGCTGGGTATGCCGACGATAAATCAGGCACTGCCGGAGGGCTTTATTCTCCCGCGGTTTGGAGTATATGCGTCGCTCGCAAAGGTGGAGGGCGAGCTTTTCTTCGGCGTGACGAACATAGGTGTGAAGCCGACAGTCGGCTCAGACAAAGTGCTTTCAGAGACATGGATGCCGCATTTTTCGGGCGACTTATACGGCAAAAACGTGCGGCTTTATATCATTGATTTCATAAGGCCGGAGGTGAAATTCCCCTCGCTTGAAAAGATGAAGGAGCAGGTGAAGCTTGACGCGGAAAAGGCGCGGGGAATCATCAGGGCATATACCGAAGAGAACGGAGATAAATGGCTTAAATAAGCGAAAAATATTTGACAACGCCGGTATCTTATGATAGAATACGGAAGCTACCCTCTCTGTGGTAAGGGGTTAACCTTCAACGAAGGATACACCAAGCCCTCACTGCGGGAACGGGTGAATTTAAGCGGCCGGGGCCGGGGGGCGCGTTGAGTGAAGAGCTTGGCGGGCGAACACGGTATATGCTGCGGAAAAGGTGATTATTATGACGAAAGCAGAAAAGATCGAAATCATGCAGAAGTATGCCCGCCATGAGGGCGACACAGGCTCGCCGGAGGTTCAAATCGCATTGCTCACGAAGAGAATCAACGATTTAACCGAGCATCTGCGCGAGAACAAGAAAGACCACCACTCAAGGAGAGGGCTTCTCAAGATGGTAGGACAGAGAAGAGGGCTTTTGGATTACCTCACGAAGCTTGACATCGAGAGATACCGCGCGATTATCGCTGATTTGGGTCTGAGAAGATAAGTGAGATACAGGCTGTGTTCCCTACCAAAATTAGGGCTGCACAGCCTTTACCTTTTTTCCGTTTTTCCTCTGAGCGGAAAGCAAAATCTAAGCGGCAGGGCTTGGAAATAGCAGTTAACAATTGAGAGCATGCAGAATTGCACGGCTTGTATGCTGTCAATTGTCAATTGTGATTTTCCCGAAGCCTTGCACAAAACCATTATATATGCTTTATAAAGCAGAAAGGGAAATCATGTTTTTTGAAAAGTTTAAGGTCTATGAAACAGAGCTCGCCGGACGCCCGCTTATAATCGAGACGGGCAAAATGGCGCAGCTTGCAAACGGCGAATGCCTCGTCAGATACGGCGAGACGGTCGTGCATGTCGCGGTGACGGCATCGACGAAGCCGAGAGACGGAATCGACTTCTTCCCGCTCTCCGTTGATTTTGAAGAGAAGCTCTATTCCGTGGGAAAAATTCCGGGCTCGTTCCTCAGAAGAGAGGGCAGGCCGACGGATAAGGCGGTTTTGGCGAGCCGCCTGATTGACAGACCGATTCGTCCGCTTTTCCCGAAGGATTTGCGCAATGACGTGTCGGTGGTGAACACCGTGATGTCAATTGACCCTGATTGCTCGCCGGAGGTTGCGGGGCTGATAGGTACATCTATCGCCATTTCAATATCCGATGTCCCGTGGAACGGCCCAATCAGCGGCGTGAGCGTCGGCCTGATTGACGGCGAATTTATCATAAACCCCGATGCGGAGCAGAGAAAGGCTTCGCGCATGGCGGTGACGGTGGCTTCAACGGACGAGAGAATCGCAATGATTGAAGCCGGCGCCAATGAAGTGACCGACGAGGAAATGTATAACGGCATCATGGCCGGTCACGCGGCGAACCTCAAGATAATCGAATTCATCAAGGGCATAAAGGCAGAGCTCGGCAAGGAAAGCTTCTCATATGATACAACCCTTGCGCCGGACGAGATGTTCGAGGAGATTTTCGCATCAGCCGTAGAGGATATGAGAGCCGCGCTTGATACAGACGACAAAAACGTGAGAGACGCGAGAATGCGCCCGATATATGACAGAATCCACGCCGAGTTTGACGAGAAATATCCCGAGCAGGGCGCGCAGATTGAAGATTGCCTCTACAGAACGCAGAAGAAGATAGTCAGAACCTGGCTTTTGGAAGAGCAGAAGAGGGTTGACGGCAGAGGCATGGATGAACTTCGCCCGCTGAACGCGGAGGTTGCGCTGCTGCCGAGAGTGCATGGCTCAGGCATGTTCACGAGAGGCCAGACGCAGGTTCTCACGGTCGCAACGCTCGGCTCTGTAAGAGATAACCAGCTTCTCGACGGCATAGACGACGAGGAGACGAAGAGATATATTCATCATTACAATTTCCCGTCATACTCTGTCGGCGAGACAAGGCCGAGCAGAGGCCCCGGCAGGAGAGAGGTAGGACACGGCGCGCTGGCTGAAAGAGCGCTTATCCCGGTAATTCCGCCGGTAGAGGATTTCCCGTACACAATCCGTCTCGTCTCAGAGGTGCTTTCTTCAAACGGCTCAACCTCGCAGGGGGCAATCTGCGGAAGTACGCTTTCGCTGATGGACGCCGGCGTGCCGATTAAAGCGCCCGTCGCGGGAATTTCCTGCGGTCTAATTACAGAGGGCGACAGATGGATGACGATGGTTGATATTCAAGGCGTTGAGGATTTCTTCGGCGACATGGACTTCAAGGTGGCCGGAACTCATGCGGGCATCACAGCCATTCAGATGGACTTGAAAATTTCCGGCTTGACGCCCGAAATGATAAAGGAAGCCCTTGAAAAGACGCACAAGGCGAGGGACTATATCCTTGACGACATCATGCTGAAGGCTATCCCCGAGGTCAGACCCGAGCTTTCAAAGTATGCGCCCAAGATGCTTTCAACCATTATCCCGGTTGATAAAATCCGCGAGGTCATCGGCTCAGGCGGAAAGGTCATTCAGAAAATCAGCGCAGAGTGCGGCGTGAAGATTGACATTGAGGAAGACGGCCACGTCTTCATCTCAGGCATAGATATAGACAACTGCAACCGTGCGCTCGATATAGTCAACACGATTGTCAACGACCCCGAGCCGGGCTCATATTATAACGGTCAGGTCACGAGGATTATGGATTTCGGCGCGTTTGTTGAGATTGCCCCGGGCAAGGAGGGGCTCGTGCATGTCAGCCGCCTCGACATCAAGCGTGTGGACAAGGTTACTGACGTAGTGAACATCGGCGATATAATCAAGGTTAAGGTGCTTGAGATAGATGACAAGGGCAGGCTGAACCTCTCCAGGAGAGACGCGCTTATTGATTTGGACGGCGCAGTGCCGGAGAACACGATTTCCGACGCACCCAGAAGACCCTCCGGCCCGAGAAGAGACGGCAGGAGAGACGGCAGACGTGAACGCAGAGACTGATAAAACCGATTGCGGGAGATAATATCTCCCGCTTTGCTTTAGGCGGAGCAGATAATGAGAATAAAGATTAGCGAGCTGGGCGTGAGCCAGCTGTATATAAGCGAGCGAAAGCTCGAGGAAGTAAATGCATGGGTGACGGCGGACACAGACTTTGCAGCAAACCCGCTGCCTGTATGTGACTTCGGCGACGGCAGATATACGCTCACCGACGGGCATACGCGGGCGGTGTGCGCGTATCTTCTGGGGATAGGCGAGATCTGCGCGAGGATTGATTCCGACGATGAGGTAATATCCGGCAACGGCAGAAAGCTCTATGAAGAGTGCATCAAATGGTGTAAAGAGGAAAATGTGACGGATATATCCGCGCTTGCAAAGAGGATAATTCCCGCCGATGAATATGAGATGAAGTGGATTAAGCGATGTGAAGTTTTTAGCGAGAGGATTTTGCCGCTCGTATAATTGACGCATAGCTTTGCTTTCCCCGCAAATCTGTGCTAAAATACTTTAACAGAGTAAAGCCGCGTACAGAGAAAGGAAGCCTATGAAGATAGGGGTTGCGATGAGCGGCGGGGTGGATAGCTCCACAGCCGCACTGCTGCTGGAAAATGGAGGCCATGAGGTAATCGGGATAAACTTGCTGCTGTGCGAGCCTTTTGGAAGCGCCGCAGACGACGCGGCCAAGACGGCGGAAAAGCTCGGCATAGAATTTCATGCCATAGACATGCGAGAGGAATTCAGGGCGCATGTGATAGATAAATTCATCGCAGATTATGAAAAAGGCTTGACGCCTAATCCATGCGTGGTGTGCAACAGGGAGATAAAATTCGGCAGGCTGCTTCTGGAGGCCGAAAAGCTCGGCTGTGACGGCATTGCCACCGGGCATTATGCGAGGATTGAAAAGGATGGCGGGCGCTTCCTGCTGAAAAAAGGGCTTGATGAAAGCAAGGACCAAAGCTATATGCTCTATTCTCTCACGCAGAATCAGCTTTCAAAGGCTCTTTTCCCGCTCGGCGAGTTGAATAAACCCGAGGTGCGCCAAATCGCGGAGGAAAACGGGCTCGTCTCGGCGCACAGGAAAGACAGCCAAGACATCTGCTTTATCCCTGACGGAGACTATGCGGCGTTTATTGAGAGAAACGCTGAGAAGACATTTCCTGCGGGAGATTTCATCGGGACGCACGGGGAAATATACGGCAGGCACAAGGGGATAATCCATTATACGGTCGGACAGAGAAAGGGGCTGGGGCTTTCTTTTCCGCAGCCGATGTTCGTAAAGAGCATAGACGCGGCGGAGAACACGGTCACGCTCGGCAAGGCAGAGGAGCTTTTTTCAAACGAGCTTTCAGCGAAGGACGTGAATTTGGTTGCCGCAGAAGGCATAACAGAGCCGACGCGTGTGAAGGCGAAGATTCGCTATCATCACAGAGAAGCGGAGGCGACGGCATATCCGCCGGAAAACGGCGCGATGAAAATAGTGTTTGACGAGCCGCAGAGGGCGGTAACCGGCGGGCAGAGCGTTGTGATGTATCAGGGCGATACGGTCTTCGGCGGCGGGATAATCATCTAAATTGGAGGAAGCATGAGCGGACTGAATGAAGCGAAAAGAGTGGTCGTGAAGGTCGGCACATCGACGCTCACACATGAAAACGGCAAGCTCAATTTGAAAAGAATGGAGCTGCTTTGCCGTGTTCTCACGGATTTCCAAAATGCCGGCAGAGAGATTACACTTGTCACCTCCGGCGCGATTGGCGTGGGCTTCGGCAAGCTCGGCATGAAAGAGCGCCCGACAGAGACGAGCGCAAAGCAGGCGGTGGCGGCCGTGGGGCAATGCGAGCTGATGTTCATGTATGACAAATTCTTCGGGGAGTATAACCAAAACGTCGCGCAGGTGCTTCTGACGAAGAATATTACAGAGGCGGAAAAAAGCCGGCAGAATGTGCAGAACACATTCGCTGAGCTGTTCTCGCTGGGCGTTATTCCCATCGTCAACGAGAACGATACCGTTGACACGGCGGAGCTGGAGGGCGCAAACTTCGGTGACAACGACATGCTATCCGCGATTGTGGCGCAGATTGTCTGTGCGGACGCGCTCATAATGCTCACGGATACAGACGGCCTCTTTGACGGAGACCCGCGAAAGAATGCCGGCGCGAAGATAATCGGCGAGGTGGAGGAAATTACGCAGGAGCTTGAACAGCTGGCGAGCGGCTCAGGCTCAAATAGGGGCACGGGCGGCATGGCGACCAAGGTGAAGGCGGCGAAGCTTGCCACAACCGCCGGCATACCGTGCTATATAATAAACGGGCAGGATATGGATAACCTGCATGATTTGCTAAACGGAGGCCGTTTGGGAACGTATTTCAAGGCGAGGTGAGCTTATGACAAGAATAGAAGAGATGGGCGCCGCGGCGGAAAAAGCCGCGAGAGGGCTGAGAACGCTCGGTGCGGAGAAAACAGAGGCGCTGAAGGCGGCGGCAAAGGCACTGAAGGATAATTCGGCTGCAATAATCAGGGAGAATAAAAAGGATATGGATGCCGCGGAGAAAGCGGGGATGAGCGTTGCCTTGCTTGACAGGCTCATGCTGAACGAAGAGAGAATCAGGGACATGGCGGCGGCGATGATAGAGGTGGCTCTTGAAACCGACCCCGTCGGCAGGATTTTGGGCGGCGAGAAGCGCCCGAACGGCTTGATAATCGAGAAAGTCAGCGTGCCGCTGGGCGCAATAGGCATCATATATGAATCACGCCCGAACGTGACGAGCGACGCCGCGGCGCTGTGCATAAAGGCGGGCAACGCGGTTATCCTCCGCGGCGGCAAGGAGGCTTATCACTCCAACCGCGTTATTACCGATATTCTGCACTCGGCGTTCGTCGGGGTGGGGCTGCCCGAAAACTGCGTTCAGCTTGTGGAAGACACGAGCAGAGAATCCGCAAGAGAGCTGATGGAGCTTGTGGAATATCTCGATTTACTCATACCCAGAGGCGGCGCGGGGCTGATAAATGCCGTAAAAGAGGGAGCAAAGGTACCTGTGATTGAAACAGGCGTGGGCAATTGCCATGTGTATGTGGACGAATTTGCTGATATTGATATGGCGCGGGAGATTATCTTCAATGCCAAAACCTCGCGTCCGTCTGTTTGCAACGCGATTGAAACGGTGATTATCCACTCGAAAATCGCAGAGGCCGCCTTACCGGAAATCAAGAAGAAGCTGGATGAGAAGAATGTGGAAATTCGCGCAGATGAGCGTGCTGCGGGGATTATCCCTGCCACCACCCCTGCGGAGGAAGACGACTGGTATACTGAATTTTTAGACTATATCCTTGCCGTGAAAATTGTGGATTCAATTGACGAGGCGATAGAGCATATCGCGAAGTATTCAAGCGGGCACAGCGAGGCGATTATCACAAACAGCCTTGAAAACGCCGATAAATTCACCGAGAATGTGGACAGCGCGGCTGTGTATGTGAACTCCTCCACGCGCTTCACGGACGGAGGGGAATTCGGGCTGGGCGCGGAAATAGGAATCTCTACTCAGAAGCTGCACGCAAGAGGGCCTATGGGGCTTTCGCACCTCACGTCGCATAAATATATAATCCGCGGGAAAGGGCATATCAGGTGAGGCTTCTCGTCGTGTCAGACACGCACGGCAGTACAGCAAATCTGCGGAGAGCCGTTGCGTCTCAGCCGACTGCCGAGATAGTCATACATTGCGGAGACGGCGAGGCGGATTTCGAGGCGGTTAAGCTTGAAAACCCCGCAAAGATGTTCGTGGGCGTGAGGGGAAACTGCGACTGGAACTCCAGCCTGCCAATTACGGAGGATTTAACTGCACTCGGCAAGCGGATTTTCATCACGCACGGGCATGCCTATAACGTGAAATACGGTGAGTATGAAATCAAGCTTGCGGCGAGAGACAGAAAGGCGAGCATCTTGCTTTTCGGGCATACACACACGCCGGCGGAGACATACGAGGACGGGCTTTACATCATGAACCCCGGCTCGCTTTCGGGCTATAACGCCACCTATGGCATAGTTGACATCACCGAGGCGGGCGTGGTGCTGAATGTAGTGAAGCTGAGATAAGAGCAGTACGCTGCATACAGCTAGTTTCTTTTAAGTTTGAGCTTGAAGAAACGGAGAAAATACTGTACAATTCCTATATAAGAACGCAAAAACAACACAGAGGTGAAATATATGATAGAATATGAAAGATGGCTGAGCGCAGATCTCTCTGACAAAGACCTAACCAAAGAGCTTTTATCCGTCAAGGGCAATGAAGAGGAAATCAGAGACAGATTCTACCGCGATTTGGAATTCGGCACGGCGGGGCTGCGCGGCGTAATCGGCGCGGGCACAAACCGCATGAATGTCTACACCGTCGCGAAGGCTACGCAGGGTCTTTCAAATTATCTTCTAAAGCACAGCGGCGGCAAACAGCAGAGCGTCGCGATTGCCTACGACAGCCGCAATAAAGGAGTGATGTTCGCGGAAATCAGCGCGTCTGTGCTTGCGGCAAACGGCATAAAGGCCTATCTTTACAGTGAGCTTATGCCCACGCCCGCGCTCTCGTGGGCGGTGAGGTATCTCAAATGCGATGCGGGAATCTGTGTTACGGCGAGCCACAACCCCGCAAAATACAACGGCTATAAGGCGTATGGCAGTGACGGCTGCCAAATCACTTCAGATATGGCAGACGGAATTACGAATGAAATAAACAGCCTCGATATTTTCGCCGATATAAAATACGCAGACTTTAATAAAGCCGAAAGCGAGGGCTTAATCGAATACATCAAGCCGGAGGTTGCCGACGCCTTCCTTGATGCCGTCTACGCGCAGAGCCTCTATAAAGACGTGAACGGCTTGAAGGTGGTATATACACCGCTCAACGGCGCGGGTAAAAAGTGCGCCACAAGGATACTCAATAGAATCGGCGTTACCGACATCACTATCGTGCCGGAGCAGAGCGAGCCGGACGGCAATTTCCCGACCGCACCATACCCGAACCCGGAGTTTGAAGAGGCGCTGCGCCTCGGCATTGAGCTTTCAAAGAAAGTGAAACCGGATTTACTCCTTGCAACAGACCCGGACAGTGACCGCGTCGGCACGGCTGTGGAGCAAAACGGAGAATATGTTCTGCCCACGGGGAATGAAATCGGCGTGCTGCTGCTTGACTTCATGACCAAAATGAAAAAGGAAAACGGGACTCTGTCCGATACGCCGGTGGCGGTGACGACGATTGTCAGCACGGATATGGTTGACCCCGTCGCCGCGGAGTATGGCGTGAGAATTGAGCGCTGCCTGACCGGCTTCAAGTTCATCGGTGATATTATCGCCGATTTGGAGAGCAGGGGCAGGGAAAAGGACTATATCCTGGGCTTTGAGGAAAGCTACGGCTATCTGCCGGGCGGATATGTGCGCGACAAGGACGCCGTGGCGGCAAGCATGCTGATATGCGAAATGGCATCTTACTACAAAAACCGAGATATGAGCCTCATGGACGCGATGGAGGAGCTCTACAAAAAGCACGGCTACTATCTCAACGATACGCTCAATTTCGCCTTTGAGGGCGAAGAGGGTATGAATGAGATGAACGCCATCATGGAAAACCTGAGGAAGAACCCGCCGGCGGAGATTGCGGGAATCAAGGTGATAAGCGCCAGCGACTACGGCACGTCGATTAAAACGGAGAACGGTGCAGAGAGTGAAATCACTTTGCCGAAGTCGAACGTATTGCAGTATATGCTGGAGGGCGGCGGCAAGTTCACGGTGCGCCCGTCCGGCACAGAGCCGAAGATAAAGATTTACCTCTCGGCAAAGGCGCCGACGAGAGAGGCCGCTTTAGCTGTCATTGAGCAGATGAAAGCCGCAGTGGACGGAATTTTGAAGAAGTGAGCAAGCATAAAAAGAACCCGCTATTAGCGGGTTCTTTTTATGCCATGTTTTCCCTCGCAACCGCGAGCATGAGCTTTATTCTGTTCTCTTGGTTCACCTTTGTGGCGCTGGGGTCATAGTCAATCGGCACGATATTCGCCTCGGGCATAATCTCCTTGATTTTGCGAATCATGCCCTTGCCCACGATGTGATTCGGCAGACAGCCGAACGGCTGGGCGCAGACGATATTGCCGTAGCCCTGTTCAATCAGCTCCATCATCTCGGCTGTGAGAAGCCAGCCCTCGCCCATCTTGCAGCCGTAGCCAATAATCGGCCCGACGATTTTTTTCAGATGAGCATACGGCGACGGCGCCGTGAACTGAGGATACTCTTTCACCGCATCGATGATGTTGTTCTCAAACTTGCAGAAAAAGTCGAACAGCAGCTTCACAACTGCTTTTTTGGCTGAGCTTCCGCCGTAAAGGTTTATGTCCTCAATTCGGTTGTCGGTTTTGAAAATCATGAAGCCGAGAATACCCGGCACCATGACCTCACAGTTTTGCTCGAAGAGAAATTCCTCGAGGTCATTGTTGGCGAGGGCAGAGTATTTCACATAGATTTCCCCGACTATCCCCACCTTCACCTTCTCTGTTTTGTTTATCTTAATTGCGGCGAAGTCCTTCACGATTTCCGCATAGTATTTCTTCGATTCCTTCTGCGAGAACGCTTTGCCCTCGCTGAACAGCTTCACGAGCTTTTCCGTCCAGCTTTCCATGAGCTTTTCAGCCTCGCCCGAATTTACCTCATAGGGCTTCACCTGGTTCTTCAGAAGCATCAATAAATCGCCGTAAGCAAGCGCCGCGATGGCCTTTCTCACCATCGGCAAAGTGAGCTTGAAGCCGCTGTTGCTCTCAAGCCCGGAGAGGTTTATCGAGATAACGGGCATCTTTTCAAGCCCGTCTTTTTTTAGCGCTTTCCTGATGAGATGAATATAGTTTGAAGCGCGGCAGCCGCCGCCGGTTTGCGTCATGATAAGCGCAACCTTGTCGAGGTCATAATTACCGCTGTGAAGCGCGTTCATCATCTGGCCGATGGTCAGCAGCGCCGGATAGCAGGTGTCGTTATGGACGTATTTTAAGCCCTCGTCAACGACCTCTCGGCCCGACGAACGCAGTAAATCAACCTTATAGCCATAGCTCTCAATGACCTTCATAATCAGCGCAAAATGGGTGGGGAGCATGTTCGGCACAAGAATCGTATGCGTTTCCTTCATCTCTTTCGTGAATTCCACGCGCTCAATATTCGCCTTCGCCATCAATGCGCCTCCTTTCCGAGCCCGAGTGCCGCAAACAGGCTGCGAAGCCTGATTTTAACCGCGCCGAGGTTCGTGATTTCATCTATCTTAATTTGCGTGTAAATCCTGTCACCCGCCTCAAGAATGGCGCGGGTTTCATCGCCCGTAATAGCGTCTACGCCGCAGCCGAACGAAACAAGCTGCACGAGGTTAATTCTCTTATCGCCGCTTTCGGCGATATATTTTGCCGCTGCGTAAAGCCTCGAGTGGTATGTCCACTGGTTCAGCACGGCGGTAGGGAATTTCTCGGTTAAATCGTTGATGCTGTCTTCGCTGACGACCACCGCGCCGCACTCACAGCAGAGTTTGTCGATGCCGTGGTTGACCTCGGCGTCGAGATGATACGGCCGCCCGGCAAGCACGATGATTGGCAAATTCTTCTCATCGGCGAGCTTTAAAAAGGCCTTTCCCTTGTCACGAATCTTCTTCATGAAGGAGTAATATTCCTCATAGGCTGCGTCGGAAGCCGCCTTGACCTCGGAGAGGCTGATGCCGTCAAAATACTTCGACAGAATCTCGGTCATTTTCTTCGGGAAGCTCTTGCGCTTGTGCAGACCGACGTAGTCATAGATGAATTTCGTGTTTTTGAGGGCGGCTATGTTTGCGTCCAGAACCTCGGGATAATACGCCACAACGGGGCAATTATAGTGGTTATCGCCCAAGCCCTCATCAAGGTTATAGGTCATGCAGGGATAGAATATTGCGTCCGGCTTCTCCTTGAGAAGCTCTTCAATATGCCCGTGAATCAGCTTTGCAGGATAGCAGACGGTGTCAGAGGGGATTGTATGCTGTCCTTCAAAATAGAGCTTGCGGCTCGATTCCGGCGAAAGGAAAACCGAAAAGCCAAGCTTAGACAAAAATGTGTGCCAGAACGGATAAAGCTCAAACATATTCAGGCTCATCGGAATGCCTATGCGCCCTCTTGTTCCGTTCGTCGGCGCGTAGGAATCAAGAAGCTGCTTTTTGTAGTCATAGAGGTTATATTCAGAGGTCTCCGTCTTCCTTTGAAGCGGCTTCTCACAGCGGTTTCCGGCTATATACCTCTCTCCGTTCGAGAAGGTGTTGATTGTAAGTGAGCAATTATTCGAGCAGCGCTTGCAGGTGATTGCCTGAACCTCATGCTTGAAGCTTTTTAACTCTTCGAGGGTTATAAGAGAGGGCTCTGTGGGGACATATGCCTTTGCGAACAGCGCCGCGCCGTATGCGCCCATAATCCCCGCGATAGACGGCCTCGTGACGTTTTTGCCGATTTCCTTCTCAAATGAGCGCAGAACAGCGTCATTGAGGAAGGTGCCGCCCTGCACGACGATATGGTCGCCGAGCATTGAGGCGTCCGTTACGCGGATAACCTTATAAAGAGCGTTTTTCACGACGCTTATCGAAAGCCCCGCCGAGATGTTTTCAATCGTGGCGCCGTCCTTCTGCGCCTGCTTGACGGAGGAATTCATAAACACCGTGCAGCGCGAGCCGAGGTCAACCGGGCTGTCTGCGAAAAGCCCGATGGGGGCGAAATCCTTCAATGCGCCGGCGAAGGTTTGCAGGAAAGAGCCGCAGCCGCTCGAGCAGGCCTCGTTGAGGAAGATGTTATCTATCGTGCCGTTCTTGATTTTGAAGCACTTAATATCCTGCCCGCCGATGTCTATAATGAAATCGACCTCCGGCTCAAACTTCTTCGCCGCAGTAAAATGCGCGATGGTTTCCACAACACCCATGTCCAGGTGAAAGGCGCTTTTGATAATCTCCTCGCCGTAGCCCGTGGAAGCCGAGGCGGCTATTTCTATGCCCGGATATTTCTCATATATTTCCGTGAGAAATTCCCTGACGTATGGAATCGGGTTGCCCGAATTAGGCATATATTTGGAGAAGATTATCTCCTCATTTTCATTCACAAGCGCGGCCTTAATCGTCGTAGAGCCGGCGTCAATGCCGATATAGGCCTTCTTTGAGGCGGTCAGCCCGGCGTCTGTTTTTATCGTATCTTTATCATGGCGCGCCTTAAACTCGGCATACTCGGCTTTATCGGTGAAGAGCGGTAAGTCGCTTCTGTAAGGGTGCTTAGAGACATAATTCTTCACGATTGAGACGAGCTCATCTATGTCAAAGCTCTCCTGCGTGCCGGAGAGCGCCGCGCCCGCCGCGACGAAATAGAGCGAGTTCTCCGGGCAAATGCCCTCTATGCCGAGGATTTTATCAAACGCCGCGCGAAGCTGGGAGAAAAACGTAAGCGGGCCGCCGAGATAAACGACGTTGCCGCCGATTTCCCTGCCCTGCGCAAGCCCCGCAATCGTCTGATTCACGACGGCGATTAGAATGCTGGCGCTTATGTCGTTCATCTGTGCGCCCTGATTCAAAAGTGCCTGAATATCCGTTTTCGCGAAAACCCCGCAGCGCGAAGCGATGCTATAGGTCTTTTCGCTTGTGGCGGCGAGGTCATTGAGCTGTGTGGGCGTGATGCCGAGCAGCGTGGCCATTTGGTCGATAAACGCGCCGGTGCCGCCCGCGCAAGAGCCGTTCATGCGCACCTCCATCGAGCCGGAGAGGAAGAGAATTTTCGCGTCCTCACCGCCGAGCTCGATAACGACGTCGGCTTCCGGAATATAGGCTTTCGTTGCCGTGCGCGTAGCATAGACCTCCTGCACAAACGGGATATTCAAATCGTCAGCGATGCCCATACCGGCCGAGCCGGACATGCATAGCCCGAAGCTTTTTTCTTCGGGGAATTTATCGCGTATCTGAGAGAGCATCTCGCCCGCCTTTTCGGCTATCTGCGAGAAATGCCGCTCATACGCCTGATATACAGGTTTATTTTTATCGTCGAACACAACGCACTTGAGTGTGGTTGAGCCGACATCAAGCCCTATTTTCAAAGTATCACCAAGCTCCAAATAAAATAGTTGGCAAGGCAAACCCCACCAACTTAATATTATACAGAAAAGCAGGGAGAAAAGCAAATAGGGCCGTTGCGTGTCGCTGCGCTCACTCTCAACTGCTTTTAATCCAGCCCTGCTCCTGCCACCAGGCTTTGTCGAGCGGGAACCAGTTGTTTTTATATTGCACAATTCTCATCGTGCGCAAAATAAAGCGTAGATAGAGGCTTCTGCTGCCCTTGCCGGATTTTCTGACGAGCTTTGATGCTGTCTTTTTAATTCGCTTTTCAATTTTCTGCTTTTTCTTTTGCGGCACCTCGTTCCAATTCGTCGCAAAAACAGAGAAGGGAAGGCGGTAGCTCCGTGCAAGTGTCCAGCCGAAGAAATGCTTCTTAAAGGCCTTTGTGACGGGCCCGGCGCCGACGCTGCCGGTGGTGGAGATGGCCACGCCGAGCTTACGCTCCATTGAAGGATGCGGGCGGTGCGAGAACCATCTGTATGCCATGTGGTCAAGGAAGCATTTCATTGCGCCGGGGATTCCCATGCAGTAGTTCGGTGCGGCGAGAATCACGACGTCCGCTTCTTCAATGGCGGTGATAATCGGGTGAACGTAATCATAATGCGGGCAGGTCTCTTCTCCGTTTGCAAAGCAGGAAAAGCACCCGATGCAGGGCATGGCGTCCGCCACGCAGAATTCGTTGATTTCAGCGGTGGGGCATTGTTTTTCAATCTCGCCAATGAGCAATGTGGCGATGGTTCTAGTTGTGCCATTTTTCTTGGCGTGTATTGCTACTACTTTCATTTTTTACTCCTTTTTACCGTATATTTCCCTGAAAAGCTTCATATGCCTGTCGGCGAAATCAAGCATTTTTGAAAAGACTGCGCTCTCCGCTTCAAACGGCAGAGCATTGACGTACAAGGTGAGAAGCGGCGCGAAGAATTCAAGCGCGAGCATTTCCGGGTCTGCGGGCTTGATTCCGCCGAGGTGAATCAGCATGCCGAACATGCCCTTTTGAAAAGCTATCGGCTCTTCAAAAAGATGGTGGTTCCAAAGCTCGGCAAGCTCGGGGTTATTCAGCCGCTCAATGGAAATCATGCGCCAGAACCTGAGAGTGTCCGGCTGCATGAGAAAATCCGTGAACACGCCGCCGCCGATTCGCAAAAAGTCTTCGTCAGACATCTGCTGGTAAAACGCGGCGGTTTCCATCATCGTGGAGGGGTCGGCCGACGGCAGGGCGTTAATTCCGCCCATGAAGGCGTTCGAGGTTGCCATGTAATTCGCGAGAAGCGTATCAAAAACCGCCTGCTTGCCCGAAAAATGCTTATACATCGCCGATTCTCTCACCCCGACCTCCTTAGCGATATCCCGCACGGAAACCGCCGAAAACCCGCGGCGCGAGAACAGCTCAAGCGCGGCCTCAAGTATTTTTCCTTTCGTGTTCATATGGCCTCCTTAAAAGGGAGATAACAAGTGTTAACCTCATTATAAGTGAACAAGTGTTATCTTGTCAAGTTTTTTATTTATCGCAAGCTGAAAAGCTGCCCAAATTTCACAAATATGATTGACATCGAGGTGAAAAGGGCTTATCATGTAGATGGTGATATTCACCAAATAAAAATATGGAGGAGCATTGTTATGAAAAAGAAAACTATCTCGGTTGTGCTGGCGGTTTGTCTGTTGGTATTGTGCGTGCCGCTGGCGTCAGTTGCCGAAGAAGCGCCTCCTGAGCTCACCGAAGCGGCAGATATTTAGAGATTGCAGCCATAGGCAGCACATACTGGGAAATCAATTTTGGTTAGGGCTGGTGGCATATGACAAATACAAATGAAATTAAGCGAAAAATTAAGAAACGGATTATTATAATCCCTATCGCCGTTCTTCTCATAATAATAGCTGTGTTCGCCTATCCTTACGTACTTGCCCGTTTCGGCGGAAGTTTTGGTTACACTATGGAGCTGCCATTTTCAAACAGACTTTTCTATATTGACAGCAACAGTGAACACATTGAAGGCATTGGATTTGGGGGAAGCGGTTTTAACGATGTATCCGGATGGAATCCGCCTCGCCCTATATATAGAAAATCAGATGATGGATACAAGGAAATAATTGATATACTCAACGCGTTCAGATATAGCAAAATAGAAACTGATAATCCGTCATATACTAACAATTATTTGGAAGATTTCGTTGTTGCGTTTGACTACGTGGAATTTTGGTTTTCACCCGAAGAGAACACCATATTTGTCTACACTGATAAGGCAGGCAACGGGATTAGATATTACTCCGCCGAAGAAGGCTATTTCGACAGGTTTATTGAACTGGGCGGCGGGATACGTGAACCACTGACAAATCGCCCTGATGACCCTGGCCCGTTTAGTTCAGAAGATGAAATATCTGAGTAAGCCAAGGATACAGGAAAGCCAATTTCAATTAGGAGGCTATCATGGAAAACACAAAAGTGAAGCACAGCAAGAAGCATGTGGTTCTTCGCACTGTGCTGATAACCACCTTCGTAAATCTGCTTATAGTCATCACGCTTATATTTTTGGTTATAGGTATTCCGCGGTGGAGCAGACCATATACGACATATGTTCCCTTTTCCGGCAAGCTTTTTGATATAAACCTTGATGAGGTTGATAAAATCGCCACACTTAAATGGACGCCCGGAGGATATGATTCAAGCGAATATACTTCTGAAGATGACAAATTCCATGAGATTATAGACTTTATGAACTCATTTCGCTACTCGCGCGTTTTTCCGTCATACGACCCAAATGAAGTTTCCGGAGGGAGCGAAAGCATAACAATCACAGGTGACTCTGGTGAGGAAGTATTCCGTTTCGGCTCAACGGGTTTTGCCGTTGAGGGTTCGTGGTATTATTACGGCTACTTTTATTATCCTGAAAAGCCCATCGATTTTGAAGATGATTATCTTGAAATCGCGAACCAACCTCCGAGGGTCACGCAAAGCCCAAAACCACTGGAGTGAGCGCCGGGAACGCATGCAGAGAGGATATATTCATGAAAAAGATATTTGCAATCATTTTAACTTTTATTTCTCTGTTTCTCTTTTCGCAGTCTTGCAGTGCTCCGCCCATGCCGCCCGCGGGTGAGAAGCTGGTCGAGATTTCCGAAAGCGACGTTGCTTTTGTGATTGCGTGGTCAATGCCATGGAAGGACGGCTTGATTGATGTTGAAGCAAGCGCAAGTGAGACGAATCACGGCAGAAATATCTTTGACAGAGAAAAAATAAGAAGAATATGTGATGCTGCGAACGGCGTGTATGTAGAAGAAACAGAAGAACTGCATCTTGATGGTGACGTGTATAATTTGGATTTCATAATGAATGACGGCTCGAAAATAGGTTTCTTACTTTCAGACGGCTTCATAAATTATTTTGGAGATGGCCTAACCGGCGATGATGTTCTCAAATATACATTAACCTCAAGTGACAGCTATGATGAGATAATATCTGCGCTGGATTTTGATAACCCAATCATTTCAGATGTGCCGACGACCCGGCCGATAAATCTCAGCTTAGATGACTATTTGAAGGTCAGTTATCAGAGCGGCTATACCGGCTTTCGTGCGGATTTGTCAAGCGAGGAAGCGCAGGCGGTTATAGACAAGCTCAACAGCTATGAAGCGGCATATATTGCAGAGACCGCCCCTACGGTTGGATACACCGACATGTTTTTGTTTTATCTCAATGAAGAGGAAAGCTTTTCCGTGATTATTGAAAACAGCGGCGCAATATTGCTGCCGAAATATATTGTAGATTCGGCGGAGACAGATAAGAGCATTAGCACCTGGCTTTACTCCCCCGACGAAGACTACTTCAACAGGAACTGGGAAGACGGCGAGCCGCTGAAGCCGAAGGAATAGAAAGCAAACAGAAAAACAGCCGATTTGCCTCGGTTGTTTTTTGTTTGCGCAAAGGCGGCAAGATTCCACCTTTCATAAATTGCTTTTTTATGGTAAACTATCTGCATTACGAAGTTTGAGGTGCGGCAAAATGGCTGAAAAAGAACTCGGGTGCGTCCACGAACACAGGGTGTATTATTATGAAACCGACCAGATGGGCTGCGTGTATCACGCGAACTACGTCCGCTGGTTTGAAGAGGCGCGGATAGCGCAGATGGACAGCTGGTGCTATCCGTACGCAAAGATGGAAAGCGCGGGCATCGGCAGCCCCGTGATTAAAATAGAGCTTGAGTATAAATCTATGGCGCTGTTCAATGAAATCTGCGAGGTGCGCTGCTTCATTGAGGAATACACGGGCACGCGAATCAATTATGCCTATGAGGTCACCGATAAGGCGACGGGCAACGTGCGCTGCACGGGTAAGAGCTATCACTGCTTCAGAAACGCCGAGGGGAAAATCGTGTCGCTGAAAAGGGAGATGCCCGAGCTTGATAGAATCGTGAGGGAAACGGCGGATTTCAAGGAAATTGAGCGGCGAAAGAAGGAAAAGGCATGAGCATGCTGATTATTGTAGGCGGGCTTCTTGCTTCGGGTAAATCCACTTTTGCGAAACGTCTTTCAGAAGAACTTGGCATTCCCTATTATGATAAAGATACGATGAATGAGGTCATAGGGAAGCAAATAGCGCTTTACAGCATAGAAGACAGGAAAAGGCTGAGCGTGGCTTCATTTGAAGCGCTTATGCATATAGCGGAAAGAGAGCTTGCATCCGGGAATACCTTAATACTTGAGAGTAATTTCAAGAAAGGCGAAGAACAGAGGGTAATAGAGGCGGCGGAGAAATTTGATGCCGAGGTCCTAACATATATATTCACTTGTGATATGAAAGTATCGTATGAGCGTTTTATGGCGCGTGAGGTCAGCCTTGAACGGCACCCGATTCATAAATTCCACGGACTGAATGACTTCGCGGCATTTTCCTCCGCTACAGCTTCTCTTGCGGAATTCGACATAGGCGGCGAGAGAAAAGAGATTGACACAACAGATTTTTCAAAGACGGATTATGTTGAAATTATAAAGGAGCTGAAGAGAAGGGCTGAAATGCAAAAGGAGAGACTATGAGCAAAATATACGCCGCCGTTGATTTGGGCGGCACGAAGACGGCAATCGCTGTCTTTGACGGCGACAAAGTGATAATCGCGCAGGATAAAATCATGACGGATAAAGAGCTTCCGCCCGAAGAGCTTTTTTTGCGGATAATCCACGCGTTGGAGGAGCTGATTGAGCAAAGCGGGCACGGCATAACGGAGCTTGCGGGCGTTGGAATAGGAATTCCGGGCATGGTGAATTCAAAGCTGGGGGAGATTTCGCTTATCGCGATGCTGCCGAAGCTGAATAAATTCCCTGTGGCGGATTTCATCGAAAGCAAGCTGCCGGGCGTACGCGTTGTGATAGGCAACGACAGCCACAGCGCGGCGCTGGCGGAATACCGGCACGGCGCGGGCCGCGGGTTTGAGCATATGGTGTATTGCCCCGTCAGCACGGGCTTTGCCTCGGGGATAATCATAGACGGCAAGCTGTTCACGGGCAGCGACGGAGCTTCCGGTGAGAGCGGGCATACGATTGTCACCCCCGGCGCAGGTATAGAATGCGGCTGCGGAAACACAGGCTGCATCTGCTCATATGCCTCGGGCGCGATGATTGTGCGCCATATAAATAAATGGATAGAAGCGGGCGAGAAGAGCATAATGCTTGATTTGGCAGGCGGCGACCCGCATAAAATCACGGCGCACCACATTGAAGAGGCATATAAGCAAGGCGACAAAATGGCTGAAAAGGCGCTTGACCAGATGGGGAAATATATCGGCATATGGATTTTCAATTTGTATCTTACGCTGAATATTAACTGCATTGTTTTCGGCGGCGGGTTGATAAAAATGGGTGATATGCTCTTTGACAGGGTCAGAGCGGCGTTCGATTCCTACCGCCAAACGGACATGCCTGTTTATTTTAAGTTCGCGGAGCTCGGGCAGGACGCGGGCGTAATCGGGGCGATGGAGCTGTTATTTTAAGCGAAGGAGAGTGCTATGAACAAAACAGAAAGAGCATTAAAATATCTGATGGCTGACGAGGCCTCGCATATTGATATGATAGAGACCATCAGAAGAAATATCGGTGATGTGAGGTACGGCGACACCGACGGCGCGCTGGTTCTTAATAACGGCGGCGTGTTCATGATGGCAACGGAGGATATGGAGCTTGCCGACAGGCTGACCGACTGGCTTGAGCCGTCATTTATTTTTGCCGTACATCAAGACTGGGCGATGAACCTGCTCTCGGCGAAATTCGGTTATGTGCCGTTTTTAGAGCCGTGCCATCAGGTGGTTTATCGCGGCGGAAGGCAAGAGCTTGACGAAAGTATGAATATTAAGCTGCTTGCGGAGGAACACATCGACGAGGTGGCCATGCTTTACGATACGGAAGACAAGGGATATGTCATCGAAAGAATCGGCGAGAAGGCACTTTATGGTGCGTTTGACGGAAAGACGCTGATGGGCTTTATCGGCATACACGGCGAGGGCAGCATGGGCTTTCTGCATGTGAAGCAGGAATATCGCAGGCATGGCGTGGGGATAAACCTGGAGAAGTTTTTGATAAACGATTGCCTTGATAAAGGCTGGGTGCCATTCGGGCAGTTCTTTGAGAAGAATGACGCGTCACGCGCTTTGCAGGAAAAGCTGGGCTTTGAGATTTCCAAGAAGAAAATGTGGTGGGCGCAGATGCCTATGACTAAGATATAGAGAGGGAAAAATATGGAGATAGTAAGGAAATTGCCGGAGCCGGCAGAGCTCAAGGCGCAGCTGCCGTTATCAGACGGGCTGAAAGAGATAAAAAGACAGCGTGACGGCGAGATAAGAGACATCTTTACAGGAAAGGACGACCGCTTCGTTGTGGTAATCGGGCCATGCTCGGCCGACAGCGAAGACAGCGTGCTGCGTTATCTTGAAAAGCTTGCAAAGGCGAATATGCGCCTCAAAGACAGACTGATGATTATCCCGAGAATATATACGAACAAGCCGCGCACGACCGGCGGGGGCTACAAAGGCATGCTGCACCAGCCCAGCCCGGATGAAGCGCCGGATTTGCTCGGCGGCATAATCGCGATAAGGAAAATGCACATCCGCGCCATAAGCGAGAGCGGCCTGACCGCGGCGGACGAAATGCTCTATCCCGAGAACCGCAGCTATCTTGACGACTTGCTCTCATATGAAGCCATAGGCGCGCGCTCGGTGGAGAACCAGCAGCACCGCCTCACGGCAAGCGGGATAGATATTCCCGTGGGCATGAAGAACCCAACAAGCGGAGACTATTCAGTTATGCTCAACTCCGTTGTGGCGGCACAGACGCCGCATCATTTCATCTATCGCGGCGACGAGGTGGCGACGCAGGGCAACGAGCTTGCGCATGTGATTCTGCGCGGCGGCGTGGATAAATTCGGCATAGCCGTGCCGAACTACCATTATGAAGACTTATACAGGCTCTGGGAGATGTACGCCGAGCTGAACCTCAGAAACCCCGCGGCGATAATCGACGCGAACCACGCGAATTCAAATAAGAAATACAAAGAGCAAATAAGAATCGTGCGTGAGGTGCTTCACAGCCGCAACTATAATGCTGATTTGAAAAAGCTTATCAAGGGAGTTATGATTGAGAGCTATCTCGTTGAGGGCAGCCAGCCCATAGACGGCGAGCGCGTGTTCGGGAAGTCGATAACAGACCCGTGCCTCGGCTGGGAGGACACGGAGATATTACTGGAAAGGATTGCGGAAAGCTGCTGATATGGATAAAAAAACAGAGGCTCAAACGGACATAAAACAGAATATTATAAAGCGAATCTTCACTGCGGTGAAGGGCTTCATTGTGGGCGCGACTATGCTCGTGCCGGGCGTGAGCGGCGGCTCGATGGCGATGATTCTCGGCGCGTATGACGAGCTTATAAGCTCGGTCAGCTCATTTTTCAAGCACAAGCTCAAAAGTGTGATTTTCCTGCTGCTGTTTGTCGGCGGGGCGGGGCTGGGCATGGTGCTGTTTGCGCCGCAGATTGAAAAGGTGATGGAGAATTTCCCGGTTCTTGCCTCATTTTTCTTCATGGGCGTGGTGGTCGGCGGCGTGCCGATGATGATAAGAAAAGCCGAGGTGAAGAAATTCACGTGGCGCGTTATTGTCTATCCCGTCATAGGCGCGGCGATTGTGTGGCTGATAGCTCAAATTCCGGCCGACGCCGTGCAGATGGGCGACACGGGCTTACTGGGAAACCTCGCGCTCGTCGGAATGGGCTTCATCGCGGCGATAGGGCTTGTGCTTCCGGGCATCAGCGTGACGTATATGTTTGAGGTTTTCGGCATGTATAAGGGCATACTCAACGCGATAAACACGCGGCAGCTGCTGTATCTCCTGCCGCTTGGCGTCGGCCTCGCGCTGGGGATAATTCTCACGACGAAGATACTCGAGCGCCTGATGACGAAGCACCCGACGGCAACTTACCTGATGATTTTCGGCTTCATAATCGGCTCTGTGCCGCAGATTCTCAGAGGCTTCCCGCAGGGAATGGATATTCTTTACTCCATCGGGCTTTTCCTTGTGGGCTTTGTAGCCATCTATTTCCTCAGCAATTTTGAAGAAAAGCATGAAAAAAAGCTTGCCGAAAAGCAAGCGGAAAGCTAATAAAAAGAACCCGCTGTTAGCGGGTCCTTTTTTTATTCGCTGATGGTATAGACGGTGTTCTTGCCGAAGAGCCCGAAGACAAAGCCGAGCTTCAAGAAGAATTCCATGTTCTCGTAGCTGTCATAGCGCGTGGCGTTCAGGAAATCTTCCGTCGAATAAACCTCCTCATAGCCGTACGGGTTCTGCACGACTATACTGTCACGCCGCAAATCCACTGCGGTGACGACGGCGAAATGAAGCGTCCAGGTTTTCTCATCGCCGACGAGGCGCTGTGCCGCGAATTCAATCGGCACGGGCATTCCCGCGGCGAGAGAAGCATACACGGTTTTGAGCAGCTCGGAATTCGTCAGCTCCCTGTGGCGTGTGGTTTGCCATTCGGGGAACTGCCTCGTCATTTCATTTAGAAAGCCGTCTCCCATGGCGGTGGTGATTGCGCCGCCGTTTTCATCAGAAAGGCTTTGCTCTGTTATATCCTTGCCCTGCCAGTGCGAAAGCATTTCGATAATTGCGTAGCCACAGCTTATCCTCTGCTCGATGAAGCTCACACCGTCTACGGAAACAGGCCGGTTATACGCCTCGTCGCTCAGAACGGCGGCGTAATCGTCATTTATGCGCTGGTCGGTTAAAGACTGACTGATGAACATAGCCGCCGTGAAGATGATAATAAGCAGCAACAGCGAGGCTAATACTATAGCGGTGATTTTTAACGGTTTCCTGATTTTCATGCAGTTTTCCTTTATATGTGGATTAGCCGAAACCGCCTATCCGAGCATTCCCATGGTCGGGAACCTGCCCTCAAAAGCGGCGAGTGAGATTTCAATATCCTCACGCGCCTCGTCGGGCGAATATGCCCCGACCGTCACCATGTCGCAGTCTCTGATGGTATGCCATGAGAAATTGAGCCCCACATAGGGCGTGCATCTGCCCGCGGCCATCGGCTTAATGGTCATAACGGGCTTTTTCGCGCTGTGGATTATCCTTGAGATTAGCTCTATCTCAAGGGGCATCATGAAGCCCAGCGCGTTGTAGATTTGAATGTAGGTTTCCACGTCATAGCCGTGTTCGTCGCAATAGGTGATGGTATCGGGAACATGCGTGGAAAGCCCGGGGATAAGGCCGGCATCGCGCATCATAGAGGTGTAATCGCCTATGCGCGTGATTTCCCGCTTGTTTTTGTCAACAAGCTGGTCTGTTGAGGCCTGATGCGTGAGGCAGAACGTCGCGCCTCTTTCGGCGCAGGCCTTTATGGTGGCCTCTGCTTCCCTGCGCGCCTCGGGGGTATCGTCCATATTCACGACGGGGGTTTCAACCATGATGATTTTCTTCCCCTGCTTCTGCTCGGTTTCTTTAATGGCGTCCACAAGCTCCGGCGCCCAGCCGAACGGTCCCATAATCGTGTCTACGCCATGCTCGAGATATGCCTCAAGAAGCGGGATAAACCGCTCCTTCGCGTCATAGCTGCGCTTAATCATCGCGTCAGCCGAGGGGCTTTGATGGCTGAAGCCCAGAAGCCAGTTCGTGCCGATAATCATGCGTGAGACGGAAACTCCGCCCACCGTCGTCCTTGGGAATAAATCGCTCATGTTCTGCCTGCCTTTCCGCTATAATAGCTGTGATTTATAAATTAAAAATCCACATAAACCTTAAGGATTACATAATAATTAATAGAAGAGAATTTGACAATAATAGTATTATATAGTATCATTTATTCAAAATAAACATTGACTAAATCTGAAATTAGGGATATAAACTATAATGTTAGGCGAATAATTTCGGCAATCGGCTGAATGCGGGAGGAAGCATGAAAAAGTATAAAGGGAGCTATGCAAGCTATATCATAACATATTTCTTCTATTTCTTTTGTATGGCTGTGCCGGGGTCGGTGCTCTCTATTTATCTGAGGCAAACGGGCAAAACGGCAGCGGAAATGAGCTTCATCGTGTCTGCAGCGAGCCTGTTTTCGATTATCATGCTGCCGATTGTCGGCTATCTCAATGATAAGCTGCAAAAGCCCAAGCTGATAGGCTCGATACTTCTGCTCTTCGCCGGCGCATTCGGCATACTGTTTTCAATCAGCCATGAAGTATGGATACTCTTTATACTCAACGGCCTCATGGCGTCCTGCATAAGCTCATTTATGAGCGTTTCGGAAAAAATGGCGAGCTCGAGCAGATACAGATACGGCACGATACGCGTGTGGGGAACGCTGGGCTATGCCGCAGGCGCGCAAATTGCGGGCTTTGCGCTGGAGCAGATTTCGGAGAATTTCATCTTTATCCTGCTAGTTATTGCCGCTGTGATGGTGTCCATCGGTCTGCTCGGCGTGAATAATCCCGCACCGGAAAAACCAAGTGAAGCCGAGAAGCCGAAGAGTGAAAAATCTCTTGTGTTCCTCAAAGACAGAAACTTCATTCTCTATCTTATGATAGTGATTCTGGTTTCCGGGTCGTTCGGTGTGAACATGATTTATGTGCCTGTTCTCATGGCGGAAAACGGCATAAGCATAACCGTCGTCGGCACGATTCTATTCTTCAGCACGATAGTTGAGATTCCGCTCATCGTCTTCTCAAACAGGTTTATGGATAAAATCAGAGGAACCACACTGGAACCACACTCATGAGAATTATGCTTCTGATAGCGGTAGTGCAGTTTATATGCTACGGCTTTTTCAGCGGCTCGCAGGTGGTGCTTGTGGGGGTTATCGTGTTCCTCAAGGCCGTCGCCTCGACTCTTTTGGTCATGATAAACCTCAAGGTTGTGAGAAACATCGTTGGGCTGAGCTCGACGGCGCTGGGCATATTGAGCGCGGTGAGCTCGCTGGGCGGGGTTTTGCTTCAGAATTTATCCGGCCTGTTCGTGGATATGTTCAATATCCCGATGCTTTATCTGGCGCTGGTGGGCTTCATGGCGTTGGCGCTGATTCTTTCATATTTCCTCAAAATCAGCAATGATGAGAGAGTGTTCTCATGAATCAAGACAATAAATGAAAAGCTATCGTCCGTTATTATAATATTCTAAAATTTTCTTCTTCACAGCGCTGTGCTTCGCGTGAGAAACGGGAACGCGGCTTTTGTTATCGAGTGTGATGAATGCCGTGCCGAACTCTACAATATGCGACACATTGACGATATATGAAGAGTGGCTTCGGATGAAATCCGGGTGCGCCAGCACCGCTTTGGCGGCGGCAGTGAAGGAGATTCTCATGCTGGAGGTGGTGATGACGTCGCCGGTATCCAGCACTATATTCATGCGGTGATTTGTGTATTTTATGTAGAGAATTCTGCCGGTTTTAACAATATTTACGCCGTCGGCCGTGTTGAACGTGACAGCAGGGCCTTCTTCTTTTTCCTTCGGCGGGAAATGCCGAAGGATAATCCCGGTGAGGCGCGTATAATCAATTGGCGCAAGGAGATAGGCGAGAGCGTCGAGGTCAAAGGCGTCCATTGCAAAGGCCGGTTTTGCCGCGATGAAAATCACCTCATTACCGGGAGTTGCCTTTATATCCTTTGCAAAAAGAAGCCCTCTCTCCGAGTGTTCAGTGATATCTATAATGAAGAGATTATACACGTTTTCAAACAGGCTCATTTGAAAGAAACTGATTCTGTGAAGCCGGCAATAGTCTGTGCCTGTGAGCCGAAGGCTCTCCGTGAGCCGCCTCTCAAGCTCGCCAAGCACCCTCTCGTTGCTTCCGTATAATGCGATGTTAAGCAAAGCGCTCCCTCCTATCCCTTATTTTATTCACTTTCTAAGAGAATAATATCACTAAATATATGAAAAGTGAAGCAGTATAGTACAAAATAGCAGAAAATGAGTGAAAACACCGAATAAATAGGTGAAAAGTGTTGCAAAAGTGCACATGATGTGCGATAATACGAATATACATATTGTATGCGGTCGATCGGCGGCGTATTTTGTGTTTCAAAATGGTATTATTTAGTGAGTAAGTGGCGAATTCCATTTTTTTGATAATTCTTATCAAAAAGTATTGAATTTTCCGTGGCTGGTGTGTTATAATTAAGGTGAAAAGAGAAAATGGTGACATGGCTAAGGAAAAAAAGCATTCAAACACTGGACGGAGCGTGGGTCAGAGAATAGTCAGTATAGTCGGAATCCTGCTCTGTGTTATCTTTATACCATTGATTGTCGTGAATCTCGTTCTTGTGGTTAAAAGCTACATGGACGAGGAGAGAATCCCGACCGTTTTTGGCGTTGCACCTGTTATATGTCTCTCAGGCTCAATGGAGCCGGAATTCTCTACCGGAGACATGATTTTCATTCAGGAAGTTGATACGGAAACACTTCAGGTGGGAGATGTAATTTGTTTTATCCCGTATGGCTCAGACGCCGCGGTTACACACAGGATTATCGAAACGCAGATTAACGGAGGCCTCAATACCTTCATCACGCGCGGAGATGCAAACAACACCGAGGATAGAACGCCGGTTTCTGCGCCGGAGGTTCAGGGCAAATATACGGGCGTGCATATTCCGGGGCTGGGCGATTTGGCCTTGTTTATGCAGACGACCACGGGAATGATAGTCTTCATTGTGGTGCCGCTTCTCTTGTTTGTGCTATGGGATGTCGTCCGCAGGGCGGTGGCATCAAGAAAGAAAGCCGGAAGCAAGCAGGAGCTGGAGGCAGAGCTTGAAAGGCTGAGGGCGCAGGTTTCAGAAAACAGCGCGCAGGAATATTTTGGTGACTCGCAGCAGAGTGCTGCTGAAGATAATCACACATATGCGGAGGCTATTTCGCACCAGGAGCCGGATAACAACGAATAGCGAATTCTTCCGTGAAAACTCAGGGAATTAATCGAAATGATAAACTTGTTTCGAACAATCAAAAAATCAAGTAAGAAGAGCTGGAACAAATTTACAGGAGGAATGTAAAATGAAAAAGAGGAACATGGCGGTTAGATTGGGCGTAGTTGCATTGGTTTTGACGCTTGTTACGACAAGCCTCACATCCGGCACGCTGGCCAAGTACACCACGTTAAAAGAAGCCACGGGAACTGCGACTGTCGCAGCCTTTGGGTTCAATGCGTATAACGCGAATCTTGGCGATGTGGGAACGCGTACGTGGACAGGAACATTTGATCTGGTGTCGAATAGCTATAAGCCGGGAACAACGGCTATTGCCGGCAGTTCAGATTCCGAAAGGGCGGAGTTTCTTGCCCCCGGTGCTAAAGGCGTGATTCCAATCATGGTAGATACCACCGGAAGCGAAGTAGCGGTGAATGTCAGTATTAAGTTGTTTGGTTTATCTGGAAATCTCCCGGATAACATGCAGTTTGGCGCGTCACAGAATTCCAACCCCAGCGGAGTGACGTTTAGTGCCATCTCGGAGATCAGTGATTTTATGAACACAGGAATGAATGTTCTCGCCGAAACAAGGGTTGACCCGGGCGCGTTAACCGCAAAAACCTATTATATCCATTGGATTTGGCCGTATGAAGCACCTGCAGGAGTAACAGGTTCAGCTGCAATTTCAAATTATCATGCTAAGGATACCAGCTATGGTATGCAAAGTGCTGCAGACCGTATATCGGAAGTAATAATTGAAGTCAAGGGTGTACAGGTGGATCCAACGCTGTAAGAGTGATACTTTGAAAGATAAGTATGTGATTGAATTATTAGGCACAGCCGACGGTAACAGCCCTCGGCAAAGGGTGGTTTGCCATTCTTTGCCGAGGTTTTTTTTGGAAAAGATATAGAGTTCTTTATGAAAGGAGAGGCCTCAATGAAAAAGACAGATAGCAGAAATAAAACAGACAGGCTTCTCCGCCCGCTGTTTATCATCATTCTGTTCGCATTTGTGATTACATCCGGGCTTCTGGGGTTCGTTATGGGCAAGAATGCCACGGGAGAGCTTCGCGGCACCCAGCTTGACACAATCCCGCTTATGGCGCCGACCTCCTTGAGCGCAAGCGATGTGGGAGATGAAATAACGCATTTTCTTTCAGCAAGAGTTCGCAGTGCCTCGGGGGAATACCTGAAAAGCGTGGGAGAAGCAATCGGTGCAGACGGCACGCCTTTGCCCAACATAGTTTTGAAGCTGGGGAGCAAGGCAGAGGAAAAATCAGACAGCGAGGGTGTTTTCCGCTTTTCGGATATACAATCGGGCGCATATACGCTCAAGGCGGTGGATACATCAAAGCGCGTGATTGCCACTACTGAGGTAACCTTCGACTTCAACCGAAGCCGCGAGCTGATTGCCGATTTAAGCGCGGAGGATAAGCCGCGGCTGGTTTTGCCTGACAACACCAGAATGCTTGAGCTCACAGTTAAGCTTGAAGGTGAGAAAATACTTATCTCAGAAGATGATTCCTACGTAACGACGACGGATTATGATTTGATAACGTTCAAGAGCAAGGCGCTTTCCATGGACAGCGCCGGAATGACGGTCACGCCGTCAGGCAATTTAATCGTGCCTGAGGGATATGTCATTTTCCCTGAAAGCATGGACGTAATCACGCCCGAGGGATATATAGAAAGGCAGAGCCATGAGCGCGTCGTCGCACCCGGGATACAGATTACGCAGGACGGCAGAATTGAGACAGACAGCGGTGTGCAGATTAACCCGGATTCGTCGGTCGAAGCGGGAGACGAGGTTTATTATCCATCCGAGCAGCCGATTGTCATAAAGGATGATGAGGTCGGAAAGGTTGATATCGAAGACGACTACACACCTGTGCCCGCCCCCCCTGTAGAACCTGCACCGCCGCCGATATCCTCGATGCCGGAAGAGCCAAGCCCCGGAGATGAAGGCGATGACGGAGGAAAGGACGATGCCCCCCCATCATTGCCGGAATCGCAAGCGGACGAGCCTACGCCATCACCCACGCCGCCGTCCACTTTCATCGCCGAGTCGGTTGACGGTGTATCGTGGCAACAGCAGTCTGCCGTTGACTTATTCAGCAAAAGAATTGACAGTTCGGGGAAAGTAATAAGTAAATCAATTAATACAAGAAAAGCTGAAGCACAAACACCGATAATAGAGCCGGGAGCAAAAGGGTATTATCTTTTTCGACTCATAAATGACAATGATTTCGCGATAGAATACCAAATGAAGCTCACGGAGCAGACCTTTCATCTGCCTCTGCTATACAGTCTCTATTCAGAAAGTGGAAGAATCAACTATATGAGTGCAAATGAGATTAGCGGAGATGGTACACTTATGGCTGATGCGGTGAGAATCCCGGGGAAATCCGAAGTTGTTTACAGACTTGACTGGGAATGGCCGTATCAGACAAGTGATAAAAAAAGGCGGAGCGCTTTAGATGCACAGGATACGGAAGTGGCGGTTGATGATGACAGAGCCTATATGATAGCGATAGATATTTCCGCCACGCGCAAGGATATTGTAAATCCGGACGATGAAACGAGGTATCCGGGCTTGAGAGAATAAAATCTCAGAAGAGAATTCTTCTGGAAAAGGAAAAAGCATGAAAGCGGTTATCAAGATTATCAGAGTTATCCTGAGCATAGTCCTCGGCATATTGATTCTAGCAAATCTCTGGCTTCTGGCAGCACAGTATCTCCTGAAGCAAGACCCGCCGAAGTTACTGGGATACTCGCAGCTTATAGTCACCTCAGGCAGCATGGAGCCGGCCTTTTCTCCCGGCGATGTGGTCATAATTCATGAGGAGGAAAGCTATAATCTGGGTGACATCATCACGTTCAGGATAGGCGGCGATGCGCTCGTCACACACAGAATAGTCGGTAAGCTTTCAGAGGGCTTCATAACAAAGGGCGATGCAAACAATGTGGAAGACGAGAATCTAGCGCCGCCATATAGGATAGTCGGCAAGGTGGTCACGGCGGTAGAGGGAATGGGGGCTTTCTTGAACTTCCTCAAATCCCCGCTCGGGCTGCTGGTGATAATCGTGATAGGCTTTCTGCTTATTGAGCTGCCGACTTTTATGGACAGAAGGAATCGCGGTTCAAAAGGCAGATATTCAGAGGGTGAATGAGTCATGAAATTACTGAAGAATAAGCGGCTTATTAAATACCTCATATACATAGTGGTGGTTGTTTCAATGGTGGTCACATCCGGCACGCTGGCAAGATATACCTCCGAGGAGGCGGCGGTGGGCACGGCTTCAATCGCTCTGTTTGCCGCGGGAACATCCTATGAAGCAAATCTTTATCTCGGCGAAAACATCTACCCCGGCGCAACGCAGAATCTTGTTTTCACAGTTGAGAACTATGGCGAAAACAATGTGGTAAGCGAGGTTGCGCTTACATATGATATAATAATAGTTACGACGAATAACCTTCCGCTGAGCTTCAATCTTTCCGGCACCGGGGCATCAGGCGGAGCAGGTGACAGGCTGGTAGGAGCGTTTAATCAAACGACGCTTCAAGCTGCGGGGGGGATTCTGCCCGCGGGCACTACAAAGACGCAGCATCGCTACACCTTAACGGTGGACTGGCCGGAGAGGATACGCGACGACGGCTACAGCGATGAAATTGATATGGTTACAATCAAGGTTAATACCATGCAGGCTGACCCGACATAAGGAATTGGTGACCTGATGGCAAAAACAAGACAGAATGCAAAAAAGAAGCTTACGCCGCTGACGCTGCTGGCTATACTTGCCGCGTTAGCTTTGCTGTTGTCTGCGCTGACATATACGATGGCGAGATATTTTCTCGCTAGTGACAGCAGCACAGCAGCCGTCGCCGAGCCATTCTATTTCGCCAGCGACAGGCTTTCAGACGAAGCGCCGGAGCCGTATTATCAAATTGAGGCGCAGGAGACAGATGCAATAAGCATTCCTTTTGAGCTTCGCAATTTCGTCGACTCACTTAGGGTAACCGACGAGGAATTCCGCGTGGATTATCAGGCGGAAGACGTTCTCGGTGCTGAAATCCCCGGAACAAGCGGCTCAGTAACCTTTACGGGCGGCGGGGGTGCGCAAACACATGATGTGGTTTTGGAGATAGACAGCAGTCTGTTTGCTGAAGGCAGCACAGTGAGGATTTCCGCCACGTCTATGGGAAGATACGAACGCAGGCTTACGGCCGCCTATGGCTTCACGACGATTCAAAACACCATTACATATACGGTTGAAGACGTGGGGAACATGGTGGTGCTGTATCTTGGCGGCGGCTCTACCGGGCAGGTTGCGACGATTGCCTGGCAGGACGGGCTGATTCCCGACACCTCTGACGCCGTATTTTCAAATGCCGCAGGCTCAACTGCCACGGTGGCGGTGGAATCCGGCAGAATCTACACGTTCACCTTTTACAAGAAAAATGTGAGCGATAAATATACGAAGAGCAACTTCACGGTTTTGTTGGAATAAAGGAAAAGACAGAAACTGAAAAAGGAGAAAGGAGGTTCGTTCATGGAGAAAAGGAATACGCGGGAAATCCAAAGTGTTTTAAGAAAGCTTCTTTGCATACTTCTTGTGATTATGCTTGTCGCGGCATTTCTGCTTGAGACAGGTATGGCTGCGGCCGTACCTGATAATGAGCGAACCTTTGACATAGGGGTGAACCCGGGAGAAATAACGGCGGAGCTTTCAGATGACGGCCTGCTTACGATAAGCGGCTATGGAGACACGGCGAATTACATGCCGGAAACTGCGCCGTTTGCGCATAAAGCGGGCAAAATCGTTGCGCTTGAGATAAGCATGGGCATAACCTCCATCGGTGATTATCTCTTCTATAACCTCGGCAATCTTAAGCATTGCCTGACCTTGCCCGCAAGCCTCATACGCATCGGCGAAGGCGCGTTCTCGGGCGCCGATGAAAATCAGGCGCCGAAGCCGCTTTTCGTCAAGAATGAATTTGAAGGCACCAATATCACAGTTGAAAACACAGACGAAAGCTCGGAGAATCAGTTTGCGATTGAAAGGATAACAGAGCAGGAAATAAGCGGAGAAATCTTCTTCCCGTCAGAGCTGGGAAACAGATATTTCGCCGCTNNNTCTTTTGCCGGCGCGGCGGAAAGCGCGGGCATGATAAGAGCCGATGAGATTTTATCTGTGGCGTTTGACGTCGGCAACGGGCAAAGCAGCGGCGAGAGAACCGTAATGCAGGAGCTGCCCGTCATCGGCGGAGAAATCACCTTGCCTTTAGAGCCGCATATGTTCTCGGGTGAAGACGGCGACGCGATGTTCCGCTACAGCTTTATGGGCTGGACGGAATCGCAGGACGCGCCGGATTATATCCGCGAGGCCGGCTCGGCATATCAGGTGAATGAGCGAGACAACTTATATTTCGTTGCGTCCTGGGAAAAGACGCCGAATATTGATATATGGAAGAGTCATGATAATGGTACGACCACATTTGAAATCCCATCGGTGGACGGCTACGAGTATAGCAATATCCGCTGGCAGGTGGGAGAAATTGACTTCGGCACAGGCGAATATGTATGGAACGACATAGAAGGCGAAACCTCGCAAATTCTCGTCAGAGAGATTCAGCCGGGCGATGAGCACAGGGAATTCCGCGCGCAGTTGAGCGTCAAAAAAGCTGCGCAGCGGGGATTGTTCGCGCTGTTTTCTTCAAGCAACGAAACGGAGGAAGAGGTCACGCTTGCTCCCGTGAGAGCCATGGGCGCGGAATTCAGAGCCTTGGCGGCAATGGCGGCGCTTCCGCCAATGCTTACATTTGACGCGGGAGCGGCTAATGTGACAGGAACTAATGAAACAGTTATGGCGGCACCTGACGGTGAAGTTATAGTGCCACTGTGCTATTATGCACGCACAGGATTTGTTTTCGGCGGGTGGGAGGAATCCGGAACGGGAACGCACCGCGACCCGGGTGAGGTAATTACAATAACCGGCGATACCCAACTGACGGCAAAATGGGTAAACGTAAACGATGTTAATGTGTTATATGGAAGCACTGCAGGTACACAGTGGGCTGCCGCAGATTTGCCAAGTGCTGCACAAATTCAAAGTACACTCAAGTCAACCGCTCAAGGCGGGAGCATATATAATAACTATCTGGTAATAAGAAGTATCAATACGGGCAGTGCGCTTACCACTCCGGCGAATTATCCTTTCACCATCACATCGCTTGACCCCAAAGGACTATATAGCGACGCTTCTGCCATATTCTGGCCGGGAGGAATGTGGGGAGGAAGGCTTACGCTTAATGCCGATTTAAGAGTAGAAAATGTGATAATGAACGGACATACGGGAATTCAAGACTCAAATATAATGATAAATAATTCCATTCTAACCGTAGGGAATAATGTGTCTTCCAGTGCACCAGGCAATAGACCTCATATTTATTGTGCTAAAGCAGATACTGGAGCAACGCCAAATGGAACAAAACCTCAAGCAAGGCTTCTTTCGGGAGAATATACGGGAATCTTCGGTTTAATGAGTTATTCTAACAGGTTAGAAGTCAGCCCGACAATTGTTTTGGCGGGAGATGCCTTAGTGAGTGGCAATGTTGCCGCAACGACTAACAATGGCATTATGATGACCGGAGATTTCAATGTTTCTGTCGGAGGAAATGCACAGATTCAGGGAAGTCTATACGGAGGCGGCGATGCTACTGAAGTACAAGGGAATACTACCGTTAGGGTGTTCGGAGGCATTGTCAATAATGTTTTTGGCGGTGGTATTGGAAAAAACACCACCGGTAATTCACAAGTTAAAATTCACGGCGGTTTGGTCGGCGGCAATGTCTACGGCGGCGGCGACCAGCAGGCAGGGCGTGTAGGCGGAAACGCGAGCGTTGAGATTACCGGCGGCACTATAAACGGCAGAGTTTACGGCGGCGGAAATATGGGTCCTGTTGACGGAGGCACGAGCGTAACCGTCTCCGGCGGCGAGATTAAGAATAACGTCTTCGGCGCGGGCGGAAACGCGGCCATCGGCGCAGGCGGCACAAACAGGGATTCTCTTGTTTCTGTGTCCGGAGGAACAATAAGCGGAAACATCTTCGGCGGCGGCGATCAGGCCGGCGGAACGGTTTCGGGCAAAGCGCAGGTTCAGATTTCAGGCGGAGAGATAACCGGTACGGTTTACGGCGGCGGAAATGCGGCGAATGTTCCCGCGACGAGCGTTGATATATCCGGCGGCACAATAGGCGCGGTTTATGGCGGCGGCCTTGCGGGAAACGTCTCGGGCACGACATATGTTTCGGCGGGCAATGCCGAGGTTACAGGCGACATATACGGCGGCGGCATGAACGGCCAGGTTAGTTCAACGTATGTTGAGCTGAGCGGGGTTAATGTGGGCAGCAATGTTTACGGCGGCGGGGAAAACGCGGCCGTGGCGGCGCTTGTGAATCCGGAAAGCGCTTCTCCCGTGCAGATTGCCGGGGGCTCTGTCATGGGCGAGGTCTATGGCGGCGGAAAGAACGGCGCGGTGAACGGCGCAAGCGGAGTATCAATCTCCGGCGGCGCGGTAATCGGCACGGTTTACGGCGGCGGAGAGGATGCCGAAGTTACGGGCACAACTCATGTGCTGATAAATAACTCAGGCGTTGTGAATGAGGTCTATGGCGGCGGCAAGAACGGCCGCGTGCGCTCAACATATATCAGCATCACAGGTGTGGACAGCACAATCGGCGCACTGGAGGAGCTGGAAAATCCGGCGAACGGCAATGTTTACGGCGGCGGCGAAGGCGCAAGCGCGACCATAAGCGATGCGGCTTCGAGCACAAGCGTCACGATTGACGCGGCAAAGGTATACGGCACGGTCTTCGGCGGCGGTAATGCGGCCGTTGCGCCGAGGGCCGAGATTATCATCGCCAACGGCGCCAAGGTCGGCTCGGCTTTTGGCGGCGGCTATAACGGGGCAATCACAGGCAGCGCAAGCGTTTCGATTACCGATTCCTCGACGTATTTCAGCGTTTTCGGAGGCGGCAAGGAGGGCGCGGTTAACTCGGCAAGCCTCTTAATAGAGAACTCCGCCATAGGCACAGACACCACGGAGGGGCATATTTACGGCGGCGGAGAAGGTGCGGCGGCACATGTCACGACAGGCACACCTGCAGTCACGATAAAGAACACAAGCGTTTCCGGCTCGGTTTATGGAGGCGGAGACAAGGGCAATGTGCAAAGTGCAAGGGTGGATATAATCGGAAACTGCTCGATTGCAGGCTCGGTTTACGGCGGCGGCAAGGGCGATCTGGCAAATCATACTCTCGGGCTTGTAGACGGAAACGCGGTGCTTCATATTTATAACGAAAGCGGAAACGCGCGCGCTGCCATAGGCGGCTCAGTTTATGGCGGCGGTGACAGCGGAAACGTGAACGGCAGCGCCACGGTGACGCTTGAATCGGCGACGGTATCCGAAAGTGCTTATGCCGGAGGAAATAACGGCGAGGTCACAGGAAATACATCTCTGAACATAAGCGGCGGCGCGGTGGGGCGCAATGCCTACGGCGGAAGCCTGATGGGTCCTGTCGGCGGCGATTCAAGCCTCAATATCAGCGGCGGGCTCGTCGGAAGAAATGCGTTCGGCGGTAGCAGGGGAAGCAGCTCTGATATAAACAGCGGAACAGTTTCGGGGAATTCTGTGGTCAGCGTCACAAACGGCACAGTCGGCGAGAACGGCTTTGTGCCGAGCAATCCGGAGGAGAGCGGAAACCTGATTGCCGGCGGAGAATATGCGCCGGTGCTGGGGAATTCCACGGTGACCGTGAATATAACCACCGGCGGCATTGCCACATCGGTTTACGGCGGCGGCTTCTTTGCGCCCGTTGGCACGAATAGCGCCGGCGGCATCGCGACGGTGAACATTCAAAAGGGGCTTGTCGGCGCGAGAGTATATGGCGGCGGATATGGCTCAGAGCGCGCGACGACGAGGCAGAGCACAGTCAATATTACGGGCGGCACAGTCGGCGCGACGGTCTATGGCGGCGGCGCGCTCGGTATAGTCAACGGAATAGGGAATGACAGCACCTTCATCAATATATCCGGCGGCGAAATTATGGGAAGTGTTTTTGGCGCGGGGCAGGGGCAGGCCACAGTAGATGCCGCCGGCGGAAGCTTCGGGCTTGTCAGAACGAGCACAAATGTGGAAATGACCGGCGGAACGGTGAGAGGTATCATATATGGCGGCGGAGACTTCGGAAACGTCGGCACGGGCACGATGACAAACGGCGTGCCTGCGGCCACGCCCTCTGCCACGGTTGGAACAAACATACACATGACGGGCGGCAGCGTTGGCGTGGCGGTTTTCGGCGGCGGAAGCGGCGCGATTTCAACTAACGGCTCAGACGGCGTCATCTTCGGAAACACCGGCGTAATAATTGAAAGAGGAAGCATTGGCAGCGCCGTGTGGGGCGGCTGCAACCGCTCATATGTCACAGGGGATACGTCGGTTGATATCGATCCGTCGCTCGGAAATATCACACTAAACGGCACGATTTACGGCGGCGGAAATATCCCGAGCGGAGATAACCCGGTTTACCGCGACGATATGTATCTGGTTCTCGGTCAGGCGGAGATATATCTTAACGGGCAGAACGGCGCGAACACCATGCAGATGACCGGAAGCATCTTCGGCGGCGGAAACCTCACAACGGTGCAGGGAAGCAAAACCGTTTTCATTGAGAACTATACAGGGGATATTGAGTCGCTTCAGAGGGCAGATGAAATATACGTAAGAAATTCTAACATACGGCTTTTCGGCGCGGACGACGTCACAGAGCCGGCATTGAGATATTATTCCGTCGCGGTGGTGGGAGAGCTTATAATCGCCAACGGCAGCACAGTGACAGTAGATAAGGAGGTGCGCTATTTATCCGAGCTCACCGCGGCGACCGTCACGGGAGAGTACCCGACGCTGACCACCTCTTATCACAGCGCTGATGCCTCAAGAAACACATTAAGGATATATCAGGGCAGAATTTTGCAAATCAGGAACAACGCGGGCGTATTCGGCATGGTAAACGGTGTTTTCTGGCTGGATATCCTCTCCGAATCAGGTTCAGACGAGTTCGGCGTAACGATTCAGGCAGCGCTGGCGAGCAGGATAAGCACCGACGGGAATCCGGCAAGCGCGCCAGCAGACACAGGCGCGTTCATCAGGGCGGATACAGACTCCGGCAGAAACCTGCCGCTTCAATCGGGGAAAACCTCATCTTATGCATACTGGCGGCTCGGAAGCGCCGCGTCCGTGATAGACCTCACAATCAGAGCGGTACATCAGGATAACGGCGGCACTGGGGATGTAACGGCAGAGTTTGAGCTCCCCACATCAATGACTGAATCAAGCTATATTATTGAAGACCCGATAGAGAAAAACGGCTCGTTTAATTTGGTGCTTCCGAGCGCTGTTTCAAGCGGAGTTACATTCCCGACGCTCAACAGCTCTTCGGGGCAGAACAAGAACAATACGTTTATTCTCAGTGTTGAAGCCACAAATGACGGCGACCCGAACGGCACGTGGGAGGAAACAGGCAGTGTGGTGTATTTTTCAACGGAAACACCGAGCAGCCCTCCCCCGTCTCCGTGGACTTCAAACGCAGGCGGCGTGTGGAGATATGGAAGCCTCAATCCCTCTACAACAGCCGATGGTCCCAACGCCGGCGCGAATGGCAAGGCGGTGTTTGAGCTGCACTATGAGCCGGATTTCAGAGGCTTTGTCGGCGGCACGATGAAGGCAACATTCAAAGAATATGAAGAGGGCATGCACATCGGCACCGTAATCGTGAACCTGACTATTGAAGGTGAAGAAAGCACCAATAAGGTACAGACGGCGGATATTGCAAAGGGCAAGATGTTCAGCGAGATATATAACGAAACACCGCCGGATGTGGAGATAAATAGCCTGAGTGCGGTTTCCACATTCTTCACGACGGTTTATTACCCTGAGGTGGCGGGTGCAAGCGGCATGAACGTCACGCTGCTTTCGGAGGGAGAGGATACCGAGGCCGTGAATTTCCCGCTTGGCACGAGAATAATCCTTGCGGACATGAATAATACCAGCGCGATGAACTACTACACGGTTCTGTCAACGCAATCGGGCGGCGCGGCGTCTATTTCACTGGACAACTTCGTCTCCCTGGGTACGGGAACGCAGGCGCATTATCCCGGCCCGACGGATAACACGAAGCGAATTACGGAAAAGATTCTGATAGTGTTGGATTTCTCCGGTGTGGCTGGAAATGCGCTTCTGCCGGACGGCAATTATTCTGTATGCCTGAGGCACAGCAATGCCGAGGAGTTTGCACAAAAAGCGGGCTTCACAGTGGCTCAGAATGAGTTCGCGCTTGGCGCGGGCGTAAGCGCGAGTAAGACAGGCGACAGAAAGGTGGATGTCATTCTCACGCAGCATATCCCGCCGCAGGAGACGAGGGTGGACGAAGGCGCGGAGTTCCTTGTGACGATGCTCACGGATACCGGAATTCAGGCCGCGATTTACCCCACGGCGGCGTTCGCGGTGAACTCAGGCGTGGTGTTCATCAATGCCGACGGCACTTTGACGGTGAAATCCTCCGTGCCGTCTACGACGCTGACGATTGATTTCTCCGGCGTAACGCAGTCGAACTTGCCGGGCGGAAGCTATAAATTCGGCATTGACGTCTTACAGCTGGATATTTCGGACGAGATGCAATCGGCGATAACCCTCGCGGACGGCAACGCGGGCGGTGACTCAATCACGAGTTATCCGCAGGCTGTTAAAGCGAGCGTCGCGGATAATTCTGACAGGCTCTTGGATGTCTCTGAAGGCTCGGCGGAGCTGGAGGTGAATATCGCGCTTGATAATCTTGGGCAGGGAGATGCCGTGACGGCAGAGGTGCTTAAGAAGGTCGGCACCGCGCCGGTTTCTTCAAGCTATGCCGGGGTGGCGTCCGGCGCAAGCTGGGTGGCGCTGACAGGCACGGGTGAAAGCCGTTTGGCAACAGTGACTGTACCGCAGGGGCAGGCCGCCGGAACTTACAGGCTGATGATACGTGTTATAAACGGCGACGGAATCACAGTGGCCGAAGCGCCGTGTAACTTCATTGTAAAATAGCAGGCATAAAAACAGCCCGCCGTATCTCACGGCGGGCTGTTTTCTTATGTTTTATGAAGCGTAATCGCTGATGAATGAGGCAATTGCTTCTTCGCATAGCTTCGGGCTGCGGACATATGCCTGTGCGTGCTGTGCGCCCTCAATGACTAAAACGCGCTTTTCAGAAGCACACGCCGCGTAGTTTTCCTCCGTCATATACGGTGGCACGAAGTCATCAAGGCCACCGTGAATGAAAAGCACGGGGATTTCCGTGTTGGCGAGCGCCTCTCTGGCAGAGGTTTTCTCGGGGTCGAACCCGGCGGCAGCCTTGAAAAGCACAGAGGCGGCGGGCATAATCAGAGGTATGAGATATTTGATGACGGGGATTTTACACGCCACATGTATCATTATATCATAGGCGCTGGTGTAGCCGCAGTCGGCGATTATTCCCTTCACGCTTGGCGGAAGCTGAAGCGCCGATGCCATCATGACCGTCGCGCTGCCCATAGAGATTCCGGCGAGGAAGATGTCGCCGCCGAACTGGCGGTCAGCATACTCCACCCAGAGGCGGCAATCGTTCTGCTCTCTTGCGCCGAAAGTGATGTATCTGCCCTCGCTTTCATCGTGGCTTCGCTGGCAGGGCAGAATCAGGTTATATCCGAGCCCGACGAGGAATTCCGCCTCGGGCGCAAAATCCACAAGAGCGCGGGAATGATACCCGTGAAAGGCGATAACCGTGCCCCTTGCGTTCTCGGCGGGGATAAGAAGCCCGGTAAGCTTGAGCCTGTCGCGCGAGCGAATGCTTATCTTTTCGCTGTAATGCGCGCGTATCCACTCCTGCCCCTCAATTATCTTCGGCGTATACTCGCCGAAATCCGGATCAGACGGACGCAAAAGATCAGCCCTCTCGCCTTTTCTGGCAGAGGCAAAACGAAAGAAAAACACGCTCAGCCCGATATAAATGACGAGCAAAGCCGTAAGAACAATAAAGAACACCGCCACAACACCACACTCCTCAATCCGCAGGGTTAGAATGCGTAAAAACATACGCGCCTATAGCAACTGAAACCGAAAGGTTAAGCGAATCCACCTCTTTGCTTTGAGGAATGAAAACGCTTTTACCGTATTTGCCGAAGGAAGCGGGCAGCCCGCTTGCCTCATTGCCGAAAACAAGGCTGTATCTCTCACTCTTCGGGCAGCCTTCAGGGGTGAGGACAGTGCCGCCGTCCAACATGAAGGGGAAAATATCGCGGCCAGGAAACCCGCGCATATATTCATCAAATGACGAAAAACAGTCGATTCTGATTTTGAAGATTGCGCCCATCGAGGCGCGAATGACCCTCGGGTCATGAAAATCCGCGGCGGGCGAGATAACGGCGATGTCTTTGATGCCGAAGCCGAGCGCCGTGCGGATTATCGTGCCGAGATTGCCCATGTCCGCAGGGTTTACAAGTACAATATGAGCCATGCCGTCCATAAGAGGCGAAGAGGCTTTTTCAAAAGCCGCCGCAGCATAGCAGATATCCTTGCTTGAAATCCGCGAAAGCGCCTTTTTAGAGAAAATATGCGGCACAGCCTTGCTTTCGCAAAGGGCGATGAGCTTCTCGCGCTCATTGAAGCTTTCATCTATAAACACGCAAAGTGCGCGTTCTGCTGCGCTGCCAAGAAGCTCGAAGGTCGGAAAAGGACCGAGGGCATATGAATAAGCAAAATCCCGTTTATATTTTTTGGGAAGCTCTTTGGTGAAATCCATAATAAACTCCTGTGTTATCTACTCCCCATTCTAAAGGCAAACAAGAGAAAATGCAAGCTTTACCCAGAGAGCGATATTCCCGAGAGAAGATGCCGCCTCAAAGCAGAAGCCTCCCGTAAAGGAGGCTCTTCGCTCAGGCAAACGGATTCTCTGAAGGATACAGCATAGCTTTGGGCTGATTGAAGCCTATCTCAGGCACGCCGAGGAACTTGAAGACCTCGAAAAGGGCTTTGCCGAAATGTCCGAAAGCCACTGCGCCGTGGTGCGGATAATTCTTTCCCACCAGCACATGGCGGTAGAAGCGTGCCATTTCCGGGATTGCAAAGACGCCGATTCCACCGAAGCTGTGCGTGGCGGGCGGAAGCACCTCGCCCTCTGCGACATACGCGCGCAGGTGGCTGTCAGCGGTGCTTTGCAGGCGGAAGAACGTGATGTCGCCCGGGATAATATCGCCCTCAAGTGTACCCTGTGTGACCTCCTCCGGCAAGGAGCGCGCCATAATCTTCTGATAGCTCATCACAGGATTTCTGAGCTTTGCAGAGCAGGTGTTGCCGCAGTGGAAGCCCATGAACGTATCTGTGAAGGAATAATCATATTTCCCCTTTATCTCGTTTTCATACATATCGCGCGGCACGGTGTTGTTGATGTCAAGCAGCGTGACGGCGTCTCCGCTCACGATTTGCCCGATGAACTCGCTCAGCGCCCCGTAGACGTCTACCTCACACGAGACAGGTATGCCGCGGCTCGTCAGGCGACCGTTGACATAGCACGGCACGAAGCCGAACTGCGTCTGAAATGCCGGCCAGCATTTCCCTGCGATTGCCACGAATTTCCGCGAGCCCTTGCGCTCCGCTACCCAGTCAAGCAAAGTGATTTCATACTGCGCCAGTTTCGAGAGGATTTCGGGCTTCCTGTTGCCGTCGCCCAGCTCGGCCGCCATATCTGCCGCGACCTCGGGGATTCTCGCGTCATTTTCATGCTTTTTGAAGGCTTCGAATAAATCCAGCTCGGAATTCTCCTGAATCTCCACTCCTAAATCATAGAGATTTTTAATCGGCGCGTTGCACGCAAGGAAGTCGTCCGGCCTCGGGCCGAACGTGAGGATTTTGAGATTCTTAAGCCCGATTATCGCTTTCGCGACAGGCTCGAAATCATGTATCATCTTTGCGCAGTCCTCTGCGTCGCCGACAGGATAAGGCGGGATATAAGCGTTCTTTATATCGCGCAGCGCGATGTTATAGCTCGCGTTCAGCATGCCGCAATATGCGTCGCCTCGGTCGTCAAGGAGCTTGTCAGAGCTTTCCTCCGCCGCGGCGATGAACATAACCGGGCCGTCAAAGCTCTTGGCAAGCAAAGTCTCCGGCGTCTCTGGGCCGAAATTGCCGAGGAAGACCACCAGCGCATTGCAGCCCGCGCCGCGAACCTCATCAAGGGCTTTCATCATATGGGCTTCATTCTCTACGCATGTGGGGCATTCATAGATTTCGCCGTATTTCTCATATGCCTTCACAAGCGCGGCGCGCCTGGAAACGGACAGCGTCATCGGGAAGCAGTCGCGGCTGACGGCGACTATGCCAAGCTTCAGCTCAGGGATATTTATCATAATTTTTTCCTCCATTTTACTTTTCATTAAATTATACTTCTATAATATGCCCGGCGCGGCAGGTTGTCAATCGTATTTCTCGCTATATTCACCGTTGCCAAGGGGATAATTTTGCGGTACTATATAGGCAGCAAACGAGTGAGGAGAAAACTATGATTTATCTGTTGTCGGCAATTCTTGCGCTCATATTGATTCTTATAGTCTGGCTGTGGCTGATTGCGCCGCGCAGGACGATGAAAGCGCGGCTTCTGAGCCTCGCGAAGTATGACTATGCCCACAGGGGGCTGCATAATAACGATAAAGGCGTGCCGGAGAATTCGCTGAAGGCCTTTCGCATTGCGGCAGAGGCGGGCTTCGGGATTGAGCTGGATTTGCAGCTGACGAAGGATAAGCGCGTCGTCGTGCATCACGACGCGGACTTGAAGCGCTCCTGCGGCGCAGATGTGAGAATCGCGGATTTAACCTTTGATGAGCTCTCGGCCTACAGTCTTTTCGGCACAGAGGAGAAAATCCCGACGTTTGAAGACGCCATGCTTGCCATTGGCAGAAGAGTGCCGGTTATAGTGGAAATCAAGAATTATCAGAGCTCGGGGAGAATCTGTCCGCTTGTGCTGCCTATTTTGGAGGATTACTCAGGCGAATACACAATTGAATCCTTTGACCCGTTTATCGTTAGATGGTTTAAGGAGCATGCGGCTCAAATCCTTCGCGGTCAGCTCATGGACAGGCTGGAAAAAGGTAAGAACGGACTGAATTTCTTCACGGCGTTCATGGCGCGGAACATGCTGACGAATTTCCTCGCGCGCCCGGACTATGAAGCATACAACTTTGAATTCAGGCAGAACCCGTCTCTGCGCCTCTCACGCAGGGCTCTGGGAATGCAGGAGGTCAGCTGGACGCTCAAGAACCCCGCTGATTACCAAGCCGCAAAAGCGGACGGCTGCATCTGCATCTTTGAAGGCTTTGAGCCGAATAAAGCCCCGGAGGAAGTTAAGTTCAGCACCCCCGTGGCGGAGAAGCCCGCAGCGGTGGTTCAAATGAAGAGAGAAAAGCCGTAAATCCGCCTATAGATATAGTATATATGTATTATTAAGCACTAGATGTTCCGCATTTTGAAGGTTTAAGAAACAGCGGAGAAAAAAAGTTGAATCAGGCAGAAAAAAGCCTTGCAAATCGGGTCTGGCTGTGATATTATATCAAGGCACGACTGCGACAGATATGCGTTGAAGCGGGAGGTTGCGGCAGAGGAAGAGAAGTAGAAAACCTCGTCTTTGCCGGTTTTTCCGTGGAGTATGTCCGATTTCAAACCGGGCGACTAATTTAAGAAGTGGGAACCGTGGGGCATGCCCCAAAGGCCGAATTTGCTTTTTAATGTATTGGGTTTTTTCTGCTCAATCGCACCCGGAATCCATCTTAGGATTTCGGTTTTTGTATGCTCACACATGAAACACCCGGAGCAGTGTAGATAAAAATCCAAGCGCCAACACAATATTTAAGGAGGCGATTTTAGTGGCAGTCAAAGAAAAAATCAGAATCAGAGTAAAGGGCTACGACCATCAGCTCGTTGACCAGAGCGCGGAGAAAATCGTAGCGACGGCCAAGCGTACGGGCGCAAGAGTTTCGGGCCCGATACCGCTGCCGACACAGAAGGAGATTATCACAATCCTTCGCGCTGTTCATAAGTATAAGGACAGCCGTGAGCAGTTTGAGCAGAGAACGCACAAGAGGCTTATCGACATCTTGAGGCCCAGCAACAAGACGGTCGAGGCGCTGATGGGGCTTGAGCTCCCCGCGGGCGTTGATATTGAAATCAAGCTGTAAATCCGTGTGTCATGTTGGCGGGTAATCCGTCAACCAATAACCATCAGGAGGAAAATAAATGAAAAAAGGCATTATCGGAAAGAAAATTGGCATGACGCAGATTTTCGATGAATTTGGCAAGGTGATTCCGGTCACGGTCGTCGAGGCGGGCCCATGCGTCGTCACACAGAAGAAAACTGTTGACAGCGACGGCTACGAGGCGATTCAAGTCGGCTTCGGAGACATGAAGGCTAACAAGGTTACGAAGCCTCTTGCAGGTCACTTCAAAAAGGGTGACGTTGCGCCGAAGAGGACGCTCCGCGAGCTGAGGCTTGAGGATATATCGGGCTTCAGTGTCGGAGATTTAATCAAGGCCGATATTTTTGAGGCAGGCGAGAAAGTGGACGTCACAGGCGTCAGCAAGGGTAAGGGCTTCGCGGGCGTTATCAAGCGCTGGAACTTCCACCGTTTGAAGGAAACCCACGGTACGGGTCCGGTTGCACGTCACGGCGGCTCGAGCGGCGCGGTTTCGTCTCCGTCAAGAGTCTGGAAGGGCCTCAAAATGGCCGGCCATCTCGGCGTGGACACAACCACGGTGCAGAATCTCACAATTGCCAAGATAGACGCAGAAAACAATCTCATCGCTGTTAAAGGGGCGATTCCGGGTCCGAACGGCGGAATCGTGACGATCAAAAACAGCGTTAAAGTTTAAGGGAAGGGGGAACAAGAATGCCAACAGTATCAGTTTTGAATGTTGAAGGCAAGGAAGTCGGAAAGGTAGAGCTTTCCGAGGGAGTCTTCGGCATTAAGCCGAATATTTCGGTCATGAATGATGTGGTTAAAAATCTGCTCGCGAACAGGCGTCAGGGCACTCAGTCCTCTCTCACCCGTTCCGAGGTAAGCGGCGGCGGAAGAAAGCCGTGGAGACAAAAAGGAACAGGCAGGGCCCGCCAGGGCTCGACGCGTTCGCCACAGTGGACGCACGGCGGAATAGCCTTCGGCCCGAAGCCGAGGTCATACCGCTACACGCTCAACAAAAAGGTGAGAAGGCTCGCGATGAAGTCGGCTCTCTCATCAAAGGTGCTTGACAACGAAATGATTGTCATTGACAAGGTTGAGCTGGATTCTTTCAAAACAAAAGCAATCGCCGCTATGTTAAAGGCGGTGGGCTCAGATAGAAAAGCACTCATCGTGCTGCCGGACAACAACAAGTTCGTCATCTCGTCTGCGAGGAATATCCCGGGCGTGAAGACGGCGCAGGTAAACACGCTGAATGTGTATGACATCCTCAACGCAGACAAGTTCATCGTCATAAAGGATGCCGTCGCAAAAATCGAGGAGGTGTACGCATAATGGCAATGGTACAAGATATTGTGATTCGGCCTATAATCACCGAGAAATCCATGGCCGGCAATCAGATGAAGAAATACACCTTCGAAGTCAAGAAAGACGCAACGAAGATAGACGTCAAAAGAGCCGTTGAAGAGCTCTTCGGCGTTGAGGTAAGCAAGGTGCATACAATGCATGTGAGAGGGCATCTTCGCCGTCAGGGAAGAACGCAGGGATACACAAGAAGCTGGAAGAAAGCGATTGTTACGCTGACAGACGGCAGCAAATCCATAGAGTTCTTTGATTCGATGGTCTAAGCCTTTTTGGAACGTATGGGAGGCACGTGAAGCTCCCGCAAAACCAACAGATTCACAAGGAGATAAATAATGGCAATCAGAATTTATAAGCCGACCTCGAATGCGCGCCGTAATATGTCTGTAACAGACTACACGCAGCTTTCTAAGGACGGCCCCGAAAAGAGCCTGCTTGCCCCGATTAAAAAGCATTCGGGACGCAACAGCTACGGCAGAATAACAGTTCGCCACAGAGGCGGCGGAAACCGCAAGAAGTACAGAATCATCGACTTCAAGCGCCAGAAGGTCGGCATGACGGCCGAGGTGCTTGGCATAGAATATGACCCGAACCGCTCGGCCTTCATCGCGCTTTTGCAGTATGAAGACGGCACGAAGAGCTACATCACAGCGCCGCACGGCCTTAAAAAGGGCGATAAGGTTACATCCGGCGCAGAGGCGGACATCAAGGTGGGCAACGCGCTTCCCCTCTCGGCTATCCCGACGGGTACGTTCATTCACAACATTGAGCTCTATCCCGGCAAGGGCGCGCAGATTGCGCGTTCGGCGGGCATCATGGCTCAGCTGATGGCCAAGGAGAACGGCTACGCGCTCGTGCGGCTTCCTTCGGGAGAGCTCAGAAACTTCCCGGATAAATGCATAGCCTCAATCGGTCAGGTCAGCAATATCGACCATGAAAACGTTAAAATCGGCAAGGCCGGACGCAAGCGTCATCTCGGCTGGAGGCCCACTGTCAGAGGCTCGGTCATGAACCCGAACGACCACCCGCACGGCGGCGGCGAGGGCAAGAGTCCGATAGGCAGACCCGGCCCGGTAACCCCCTGGGGCAAGCCGACGCTTGGATATAGGACAAGAAAAACGCACAAAGCCAGCGATAAGCTTATCGTAAGGCGCAGAAACCATAAATAAGGGCATAGGGAAAGGAGCTTAAATAAAAATGAGCAGAAGCTTAAAAAAAGGACCTTTTGTACAGCCTGTGCTGCTTAAAAGGATTCAGGCAATGAATGAGAACGGCGAGAAGAAGATTGTCCGGACATGGAGCAGGGCTTCGATGATATTCCCTGATTTCGTAGGGCACACCATCGCCGTGCATGACGGAAGAAAGCATGTTCCGGTATATGTTACGGAAGATATGGTAGGACACAAGCTCGGTGAGTTTGCGCCCACCAGAGTATTCAAGGGCCACGCGGGCTCTAAGGCGACTAAGTGAGGAGGGAGAGAATATAATGGAAGCAAGAGCAGAACTTAGATACACCAGAATCTCTCCGCGCAAGGTTGGGATAGTGCTTGATTTAATCCGCAACAAGCCGGTTGATCTGGCGGCGGCGATTTTGAAGCACACGCCCAAGGCGGCATGCGAGGATTTGCAGAAGCTTTTGAAGTCTGCCGTCTCGAATGCAGAGAATAACCACAGCATGGACGTTTCGAGCCTGTATGTGTCAGAGTGCTTTGTCACACCCGGCCCGATTCTTAAAAGATTCAGACCCGGCCCGCACGGCAGAGGCATGAGAATTCTGAAAAGAACCTCTCACGTGACAATCGTCGTGAAGGAAAAGGACGACGATAATCTTGTGACCACGGTTTCAGCGCCCGCGGAGGAGAAGCCGGCTAATAAGCCAGCGGCTACTAAGCCAGCGGCTGCTAAACCGGCGGTCAAGAAGGCGGCTGCTAAGCCGGCGGCAAAGAAAGCAACAGACGCCAAGACAACGGCGAAGAAATCTACTGCCGCAAAACCGGCAGCTAAGACCACAGCCGCAAAGTCGGAGGCAAAGAAAACCGGCGAAAAGGCCGAAACTCCTGTGAAGAAGGCGGCGAAAGCGGCAGCTTCAAAGGTGAAAGAGGCTGAAGGCGAAGCCAAGGAAACCGTCAAAAAGACAACCAAGGCCGCGGAGGACATAAAGGAAAACATCGCTGATAAGGCAGAAGACGTCAAAGAGGCGGTAACCGAAAAGGCAGAGGATATTAAGGAAACAGTCACCGAGAAGGTGGAAGAAATAAAAGAAGCCAAGGAAAATGAGGAGTAAGGAGGTAAAGATATGGGACAGAAAGTAAATCCGCACGGCCTGCGCGTTGGCGTAATCAAAGACTGGGATTCCCGTTGGTACGCGAGAGATGATGTTTTCGGCGATACGCTCGTCATGGACTATAAGCTACGCAAGATGCTCAAGAAGCAGCTTTACCTCGCAGGTATTCCCAAGATAGAAATTGAGCGCGATGCCTCAAAGGTGAGAATTCACATTCATTGCGCGAAGCCCGGCCTCGTTATAGGCAAGGGCGGCACGGAGATTGAAAAGCTTCGCCTTCAGTGCGAGCAGATGATAAACAAGCCCGTCATCATCAATATCATCGAGGTGCGTCAGCCGGATTTGAACGCTCAGCTCGTCGCGGAGAACATCGCTTCTCAGCTTGAGAGGCGCGTATCCTTCAGAAGAGCGATGAAGCAGTGCATCGGCCGCAGCATGAAGCTCGGCGCAAAGGGCATCAAAACGATGGTCGCCGGCAGGCTCGGCGGCGCAGAAATCGCGAGAAGCGAAACATATCACGACGGCACAATCCCGCTGCAGACCATCAGGGCAGACATCGACTACGGCTTTGCCGAGGCGAAGACGACTTACGGTATTCTCGGCGTGAAGGTTTGGCTCTATAAGGGCGAGGTGCTGGGTGAGGCACGTCAGGGCGAGCGCCCCGAAAGAAGAGAGCGCAGAGACAGAAACGACAGACACGGAGACAGACGCCCCAGAGGCGACAGACCTCCGAGAAATAACGACAACCGCGGCGGACGCCCGGACGGCAGAAATGCAGGACGTTCGGCAGCGCCGAGGAACAGGGAAGGAGGCCGAGGCTAATGTTGATACCCAAGCGTGTGAAATACCGCAGAGTTCACAGAGGACGCATGAGGGGCAAGGCGACAAGAGGCAATAAGGTCACTTACGGCGAGTTTGGCCTTCAGGCACTGGAACCCTCGTGGATTACATCTAACCAGATAGAGGCGGCTCGTGTCGCCATGACACGTTATATCAAGCGCGGCGGTCAGGTGTGGATTAAGATATTCCCGCATAAGCCTGTCACGAAGAAGCCGCTTGAGGTCCGAATGGGCTCAGGTAAGGGAGCTCCCGAATTCTGGGTGGCGGTCGTTAAGCCGGGCGTTGTGATGTTTGAAATGGACGGCGTCGATGAGACAACGGCAAGAGAGGCCATGCGTCTTGCGGCGATGAAGCTTCCGATTAAGTGCAAGTTTGTTAAGAAAGAGGGAGGCGAAGCACAGTGAAAACAACTGAAATCAGAGAGATGACGGCTGAAGAGCTGGGTACAAAGCTCGTTGAACTCAAAAGTGAGCTTTTCAATCTTCGTTTCCAGCATGCAGTGAATCAGCTCGATAACCCGATGCGTATTTCGGCAGTGAAGAAGGACATAGCGCGTGTTAAAACGATTATACGCGAAAATGAGCTTCACGCCGACAATACTTAAGAAAGGGAGGGCTGAGAAATGAGCGAAGCAGTTAGAGGTACGAGGAAGACAGCCATAGGCATGGTGACAAGCGACAAAATGGATAAAACGGTTGTCGTTTCAATCCAGAGCAGCGTTAAGCACCCGCTCTACAATAAAATCATCAAGCGCACAGTTAAGAGAAAAGCGCATGACGAAAAGAACGAGTGCGGCGTGGGTGACCGCGTGCGTATCATGGAGACTCGCCCGCTTTCAAAGGATAAAACCTGGCGAGTGGTCGAGATTGTGGAGAAAGCCAAGTAGTACAATTGACAGTTGACAGTGGATAGTTAAGGACATAAGGGCAATTGACAATTGCCGGTTAGGAGTTCTGATAAGACCGTCGGAATTTTTTGCAAAATATCCGACTGGCGGGTGTTCGGTGGGAGAAAATGGAGCGCAGCTACTGTGCGGTGAATCCATCCCGTAAAAACCGGATAAGCTATCAGTAAATCTAAGGAGGAAGAAAAGTGATTCAGCAACAGAGTTACCTAAAGGTTGCCGACAACAGCGGTGCTAAGGAAATCATGTGCATCCGCGTGCTGGGCGGCACAGGCAGAAGATATGCGAATGTCGGCGACGTCATCGTGGCCTCGGTAAAGAAAGCGGCGCCGGGCGGCGGCGTGAAGAAGGGCGAGGTTGTGAAGGCCGTTATCGTAAGATCGGCATTCGGAATGCGCCGTGACGACGGAACATACATCAGGTTTGATGAAAATGCCGCCGTGCTCATAAGAGAAGACAAAAACCCCAGGGGAACACGTATCTTTGGCCCGGTCGCGAGAGAGCTTCGCGACAAGGAGTATATGAGAATACTGTCGCTTGCCCCGGAAGTGCTTTAATGGAGGTCACTGAGAATGAATAAACCTAATAAAGTTCATGTTAAAACCGGTGACACCGTCATGATTATGAGCGGCAGAGACCGTGGCAAGAAAGGCAAGATTATGGCCGTGAGCCCAAAAGAGGGCAAGGTTATCATCGAGAACGCGCACTTTGTCTCGAAGCACGTCAAGCCCCGCAAAATGGGTGAGCCGGGCGGAATAATCAAGGCTGAGTCGGCGATATACTCAAGCAAGGTGCAGATTTTCTGCAGCCACTGCAATAAGCCCACACGCATCGGACACAAGATTCTCGAAGACGGTACAAAAGAGAGAATCTGCAGAAAATGCGGCGAAACGCTGTAAGGGAGGGGGAAACATAATGGCAAGACTTAAGGATTATTACAAGAAAGACGTCGCGCCCGCTTTGATGAAGAAATTCGAGTATAAAAGCGTGATGGAGATTCCCGCCCTCGACAAAATCGTCGTGAATGTCGGCGCTGGAGAGGCGAAGGAAAACGCGAAGGTCATTGATAACATCACAGGTGACCTCATGAAAATAACAGGTCAGAAGCCAATGGTATGTAAGGCGAGAAAGTCCGTCGCGAACTTCAAGCTTCGTGAGGGCATGGCAATCGGGCTGAAGGTGACGCTCAGAGGAGAGAAGATGTATGAGTTCCTCGACAGGCTCTTCAACGTGGCCCTGCCCCGTGTACGTGACTTCCGCGGCATAAACCCGAACTCGTTCGACGGCAGAGGGAATTACAACCTTGGTATCAAAGAGCAGCTTATCTTCCCTGAAATCGATTACGATAAGGTCGATAGAGTCAGGGGCATGGATATATGCTTTGTAACAACAGCAAACACAGACGAAGAGGCCCGCGAGTTCCTAACTCTTATGGGCGCTCCGTTTGCAAGTTAAGGAGGGATTTTGTGGCCAAGACATCTATGAAAGTCAAACAGCAGAGACCGCAGAAGTATTCTACAAGAAGATACAACAGATGTAAGATTTGCGGCAGGCCGCATGCCTACCTTCGTAAGTATGGCGTATGCCGTATCTGCTTCAGAGAGCTTGCCTATAAGGGCGAGATTCCTGGAGTAAGAAAAGCAAGCTGGTAATAGGATAAGGAGGAAGAATTATGCAGATTACAGACCCTATCGCAGATTTGCTTACCCGTATCCGAAACGCGCAGTCTGCAAGACACGGTTCAGTTGAAGTTCCGGCTTCCAATATGAAGAAGAACATCTGCCAGATTCTCGTTGACGAGGGCTATGTGCGCTCATTCAATGTCACGGAAGACGGCAAGCAGGGAATCATCAGGATAACTCTCAGATATGTTGAGGGTGAGCCGGTGATTAAGGGCCTGAAGAGAGTTTCTAAGCCCGGCTTGAGGATTTACTCAAACGCCGAAGAACTCCCGAAGGTAATGAAGGGCCTTGGCATTGCCGTTGTTTCCACATCAAAGGGAATCATGACGGACAGAGCCGCCAGAAAAGAGAATGTGGGCGGAGAAGTGCTCGCGTTCGTTTGGTAAGAGAAGAAATAAGAAAAATGGCAAGAGAATAATAAGCAAGGAGGAACACCTATGTCCAGAATTGGAAGAAAACCCATAAATATTCCCGCCGGCGTTGACATCAAGGTTGACGGCAGCGTAGTGACGGTCAAGGGGCCGAAGGGTCAGCTTAACCAGAGTTTCAACCCTAACATGGAAATTAAGGTTGAGGGTGCTGAGATAGTTGTTAACCGTCCGAATGACGAAAAAGAAAACAGGTCTCTTCATGGCCTGACGAGAACGCTCATCTCAAACATGGTGACGGGCGTTACGGAGGGCTTCACAAAGCAGCTTGACGTTCAGGGCGTCGGATACAGAGTTCAGAAGCAGGGCAAAGACCTTGTGATGAACCTCGGTTATTCGCATCAGGTTACCGTTTCCGAAACAGACGACATCAAGATTGAGTCGCCGAACCAGAACACAATTATCGTCAGCGGTATAGACAAGCAGAAGGTAGGCCAGTTTGCCGCGGAGATAAGGGAAAAGAGACCGCCCGAGCCGTATAAGGGCAAGGGAATCAGATATGCGGGCGAGTATGTACGCCGCAAAGAAGGAAAAGCAGGAAAGGGCGCTAAGGCGTAAGTGAGGAGGGAAAGTTATGGTAAAGAAACCAAGCAGAAATGATGCCAGACTTCACCGCCACAAGAGGGTGCGCGGCAAGGTCACCGGCACGGCAGACAGACCCAGGCTAAACGTGTTCCGCTCCGCAACGAACATCTATGCGCAGGTTATAGACGATGTGGCAGGCAAAACGCTCTGCGCGGCGTCGTCACTTGAGAAGGATTTCTCGGGAAAAGGCGGAAACAAAGAGGGCGCCCGCGAGATTGGCAAGCTGATTGCCAAAAGGGCGCAGGATAAAGGCATCACAACCGTGGTCTTTGACCGCGGAGGGTACATATTTCACGGCCGCGTCAAAGAGCTGGCCGACGGCGCCCGCGAGGGTGGCCTGAACTTCTAATCAAAGGAGGAAATGAGTTTTGGCTAGTAAAATTGACGCATCAACACTGGACCTGAAAGAGAGAGTCGTAGCTATTAACCGTGTTTCAAAGACAGTTAAGGGCGGCAGAATCTTCAAATTCGCGGCGCTTGTCGTCGTGGGCAACGGAGAGGGCATCGTGGGCTTTGGAATCGGAAAAGCCGGAGAAGTTCCGGATTCAATCCGCAAGGGTATTGAAGATGCAAAAAAGAACTTGATGAACGTTTCGCTCAAGGGCAGCACCATTCCGCATGAGGTTATGGGCGAGTTCGGCGCAGGCAAGGTTCTCTTGAAGCCCGCCGCGCCCGGAACAGGCGTTATCGCCGGCGGCCCGGTTCGTGCCGTTGTTGAGAGCGTAGGCATCAAGGACATCAGAACTAAAGAGCTCAGGACGAAGAATCCTGTCAACGTAGTGCGCGCCACACTTGAAGGGCTTTCAAGACTTCGCACCGCCGAAGAGGTTGCAGCGTTGCGTGGCAAAACCGTTAAAGAAATACTGTAAGGGAGGTACGCAATATGGCGAACGTAAACATCGTGCTCAAAAAAAGCCTGATAGGCAGCAAGGTAGACCAGATTGCTACAGCTCATGCACTCGGCCTCAAAAGGCCGGGAGACAGTACTACGCAACCTGATAACCCACAGACGATGGGCAAAGTAAAGAAAATCTCTCATCTTGTTGAGGTGAAGAAGTAAGCAAGGAGGTGCGAAAAATGAAACTGAACCAGCTAACGGCAACACCGGGGTCAAGCAGAGAGGGCAGACGTATCGGCCGCGGCCACGGCTCCGGACAGGGCAAAACGGCGGGTAAAGGACACAAGGGGCAGAAAGCCAGAAGCGGCTATTCTAGACGCTGGGGCTTTGAGGGCGGCCAGATGCCTTTGCAGAGACGTATCCCTAAAAGAGGCTTCAACAACATATTCGCCAAAGAGTATGTTTCGGTAAATGTAAGCAGTCTCAACCGTTTCGAAGACGGCGCATCGGTAGACGCGCAGGCGCTGATTGAAGCGGGTGTGATACATGAAAGCTATGACGGCGTCAAGATTCTCGCTAACGGCAAGCTTGAGAAGAAGCTGACTATCAAAGCATCGGCGTTCTCAGAAGGGGCTAAAGCCAAAATCGAGGCCGCAGGCGGAAAGGCCGAGGTGATTTAATTGTTCTCAACTTTCAAAAACGCCTGGAGAATCCCGGATTTACGCAAAAAGATTCTCTTCACGCTTCTTATAATCGTAGCTTACCGTCTCGGTGCGGTCATTCCTGTTCCGTTCTTGGATGTGGCGGCATTGAACGAAACAATGCAGGCCTCTTCCGGAACGGCACTCGGATACATAAACATGCTGACGGGCGGCGCTTTCTCTCAGGCGACAATCTTTGCGATGGGTATCGCGCCGTACATCAACAGCTCGATTATCATGCAGCTCTTGCAGGTGGCTATTCCGCCGCTTGAGAGAATGGCTAAAGAGGGCGAAGAGGGCAGGAAGAAAATTGCCGCTATCACAAGATTTGTGACGGTTGGCCTGGGGCTTGTAATGGGCACTGCATATTTCTTCTATCTGCACAACAGTGGTATAACGCTCTATACGGAGGGCTTCCCGATGGTCTTCGCGGCTATCGTGATTATCCTCACATTCACGGCGGGCACGGCGCTCGTCATGTGGATGGGCGAGCAAATCAACAACAACGGTATCGGCAACGGTATCTCAATGCTCCTTTTTGCGGGCATCGTGGCAAGGCTCCCGGTCACCTTCGGCGCGCTGTGGCAATATTTCCAGCTCGCGCTTGAAGACCCGACGACATCAGGTCAGTTCTTTATCCTCGTGCCGATGTTCATTGTGATGTTCCTTGCCGTCATCTGGCTCATCGTCTTCATGAACGAGGCCGAGAGGCGGATTCCCGTGCAGTACGCAAAGAAGGTCGTAGGCAGAAAGATGTATGGCGGGCAAAGCTCATTCTTGCCGATTAAGGTTGCGATGAGCGGTGTTATGCCAGTCATCTTCGCAAGCTCAATCCTTGCGATACCCGACCTCGTGAGCCTGTTTGTCACGCCTGAGCCGGGCGGCTTCTTTGAGGCCGTGCTCAACGCGACGACCAACGGCGGCTGGCTGTACTGCCTGCTGTATTTCCTGCTGATACTGATGTTTGCGTTCTTCTATATGTCAGTTCAGTACAACCCGCTTGAAATGGCGAACAACCTTCGCCAGAGCAACGGCACTATCCCGGGTATTCGTCCGGGTAAGCCGACGGCGGACTTCATCGCTAAAATCCTTTCAAAAATCACCTTTATCGGCGCGCTGTTCTTGGCCGTGGTGGCACTCGTCCCGATTATTTACGGTTCGCTTTCGGGTATGGGCAGCCTCTCGGTTGGCGGCACATCAATTATCATTATGGTCGGCGTGGCGCTTGAGACAGTGAAGCAGCTCGAAAGCCAGATGATGATGCGTCACTACAAGGGATTCTTGGATTGATTATAAAGGAGAGCTAAAATGAAATTGATGTTTTTAGGAGCTCCGGGCGCGGGAAAAGGTACTCAGGCTGAGAACGTCAGCGAGAAGTATAATATCCCGGCAATTTCCACGGGGAATATTCTCCGTGAAGCGCTCAAGAACGGCACTGAGATGGGCATGAAGGCCAAAAGCTTTATGGACGCGGGGCGGCTTGTTCCCGATGACATACTGATTGGCATCATCAAGGACAGGCTCAAGGAAGACGACGCGAAGAACGGCTTCATCCTTGACGGCTTCCCGAGAACCATCCCACAGGCCGAGGCTCTGGACGGAATGGGCGTCTCACTGGACGGCGTGATTGATATAATCGTGGCGGACGCTGAGATTGTCAAGAGAATGTCCGGACGCCGTGTCTGCGAAAGCTGCGGCGCGTCATACCACCTGCTTTATAAAAAGCCGAAGGTAGACGGAGTTTGCGACGCTTGCTCAGGCACCCTCATACAGCGCAAGGATGACCACCCCGATACGGTTCTGGACCGTCTCAAGGTATACCATGAGCAGACGGAGCCGCTTGAGGATTATTACAGTAAGCAGAATAAGCTTCTGAAGGTGCAGGGTCAAGAAGAACTCGCCGACACAACAAAGCTTGTTTTTGAAGCGGTCGAAAAGATGGAAGCGCAGTAATTGCATCGGGCAGCTTTCGGCATGAAATCTGCCCGGGCATTAAGCTTTTTCGGGGCTGATGTTTTTCACTGTGTCAGCGCAAATCTTCAAAGACCGGCCTAGGAGAATTCCATGATAATTATGAAAACCAGCCGTGAACTCTCTCTGATGAGAGAAGCCGGCAGAATCTCCGCAAGGGCGCTTGAAATTGCGGGGAAAGCGGTGGAGCCGGGTGTCACAACCTATGAAATCGACGAAATCGCAAGGAAATACATCGCAAGCGAGGGAGCAACACCAAGCTTTCTGAATTATCAGGGTTTTCCGGCAAATTCATGCATTTCTGTAAACAATGTGATCATCCACGGCATACCTTCAAAAAATGAGAAGCTCAAAAGCGGCGACATCGTAAGCATTGACATCGGCGCAAAGCTAAACGGCTTCCATGGAGACAACGCGTACACCTTCGCCTGCGGAGACATTTCCGCCGAGGCGCAGAGGCTGCTCACAGTGACGAAAGAAAGCCTCTATGAAGGAATCAAGGCAGCTGTCGCGGGAAACCGCACGGGCGACATCGGCAGCGCGGTGCAGAGGTATGTTGAAGCCCGCAATTACTCGGTGGTACGAGAATTCGTCGGACACGGAGTAGGTGCGGACATGCACGAAGACCCATCAATTCCCAATTACGGCACGGCGGGGAGAGGCGCACGCCTGCTTCCCGGCATGGTAATCGCGATTGAGCCCATGATAAACGCGGGCTCGGCGGGAATAAGGCATATGCCCGACGGCTGGACGATTACCACAAGAGACGGCAAGCTCTCCGCTCACTTTGAGCATACCGTCGCTATCACACCCGACGGCCCGGTCATTCTGACTGACCCGAGCCGAGAGGTGCAGCGATGAAAAAAGAGAACGCTTATAAGTCCCTTGTCGTGAGAGGGCAGGTAGTAAAATCAATCGCCGGACATGACAGAGACGATTTTCAGGTGGTTTTGGAGGTTTCTCCGCCATATGTGACAGTATGCGACGGAAAACGCCGAAGCCTCTCCAAACCAAAGCGCAAGAAGCTGCTTCATATAGCGGCGACGAAAACAGTGCTTGACGAGGAGAACCTGCAAAATGACCGGCGCATCAGAACGGCTCTTCGTGAGCTCGGCGGCGAAGAGGAAAGCTAGCGAAGCGGCAGCTATAATCCTTTAAGGAGGAATTTATGTCGAAAGATGACGTAATTGAAGTAGCCGGAGTTGTCAAAGAGGCACTTCCAAATGCTACATTTCAGGTTGAATTGCAAAACGGACACACGATTTTAGCACATATATCCGGAAAGCTGAGAATGAACTATATCAGAATCCTTCCCGGTGATAAGGTGACTGTTGAAATGTCTCCGTATGACTTGACAAAAGGACGCATAACCTGGAGGACGAAGTAAAAGGCGCGCGAGGGTTTCCTCGGTTAGCCGAAATTGAAGCGACAGTTTAGGAGGAAGAGAAATGAAAGTGAGACCTTCTGTAAAAAAGATGTGTGAAAAATGCAAAATAATCAAGCGCAAGGGAAGAGTCATGGTTATCTGTGAGAATCCCAAGCATAAACAGCGTCAGGGCTGATAAAGAAAGTGGAGGTTTAATGTATGGCTCGTATATCAGGTGTTGACTTGCCGAGAGACAAGAGAATCGAGATCGCTCTAACTTATATTTTCGGGATTGGCCGCAGCACTGCGACTAAAATCTGCGCTGAAGCAGGTGTGGACCCGGATATCCGCGTGAGAGACCTCTCTCATGACGACGAGGGTAAGCTCAGAGATTATATCGACCAAAACTGCCGGGTTGAGGGTGACCTCCGCCGTGAGGTTGCGTTCGATATAAAGAGGCTCATCGAAATAGGCTGCTATCGCGGCATTCGCCATAGAAAGGGTCTTCCCGTCAGGGGGCAGCGTTCGAAGACAAACGCAAGAACTCGCAAAGGCCCCAGAAGAACAATGGCCAACAAGAAGAAATAATCGGGAGGGATAATTAAATGGCAGCACAGAAAAAAGCAACCACACGCAGACGCCGCGAGAAAAAGAATATCGAGCGCGGTGCAGCACATATTCAGTCTACCTTCAATAACACGATAGTCACTATCACGGATGTTCAGGGCAATGCCGTTTCATGGGCAAGCTCGGGTGAGCTCGGCTTCAGAGGCTCAAGAAAATCCACGCCGTTTGCGGCGCAGTCAGCGGCGGAGACAGCGGCGAAGCTCGCAATGGACCACGGCATGAAATCGGTAGATGTATACGTCAAGGGCCCGGGCGCGGGACGTGAGGCGGCGATCAGAGCGCTTCAGTCGGCAGGCCTCGATGTAAGCATGATTAAGGACGTCACGCCAATTCCCCACAACGGCTGCCGTCCTCCGAAGAGAAGACGTATATAGTTTACCGAATTAGGAGGAAAATAAATAATGGCAAGATATACAGAAGCAGTATGCAAGCTCTGCCGCAGAGAGGGTACAAAGCTGTTCCTCAAGGGCGACAGATGCTATTCTGAAAAATGCGCGATGAACCGCAGGGCTTATGCCCCAGGTCAGCACGGCCAAGGCAGAAAGAAGACATCGGAATATGGGCTTCAGCTGCGTGCAAAGCAGATGACAAAGCGTTTTTACGGCGTTTTGGAGAAGCAGTTCAAGGGCTATTATGAGCTAGGCACGAAGATGCAGGGCAAGGCCGGTGACAATCTCCTCATTCTGCTCGAAACGCGCCTCGATAACATCGCTTATCGCTGCGGTTGGGCGAATTCAAGAGCCGAAGCGAGGCAGCTTGTCGTACACGGGCATTTCACCGTGAACGGCAAAAAGGTTGACATCCCGTCATACCTTGTGAAGCCGGGCGATGTGGTCGCGATTAAGGAGAACTCAAAATCAAACACCAAGTTCAAGGCGGTTCTCGAAAACAACGCTTCACGTCCGAGGCCCAACTGGATTGACGTGGACGACGGAACATCTCAGGCGAAGATTTCAGCCTTCCCGACACGCGAAGAAATTGATTTAGAGGTGGACGAAACGCTCATCGTCGAGTTGTACTCCAAGTAATGTCTCATGCACATGGATGAGTAAGCGTATTAAGTTTTTGCTGATATGTATAAGGAGGAAATAGATGATTGAGATAGAAAGACCGAAGATTGAAATCGAAGAAATCTCCGAGAGCGGAAAATACGGCAAGTTTATTGTTGAGCCGCTGGAGAGGGGTTTCGGAACAACCCTCGGAAACAGCCTGAGAAGAGTTTTGCTTTCTAGTCTGCCTGGTGTTGCCGTAAAGGCGATTAAGGTAGACGGCATTCTGCATGAGTTTTCGACAATCCCCGGAATAAAAGAGGATATGACGGAAATCGTGCTCAATATCAAGGGCATAATTGCCAAGATGCACGGAGACGGACCGAAAACAGTGGAAATCTCCGCCGAAGGACCGATGGACATCACTGCCGGCGATATAAAGACAGACAGCGAGGTTGAAATTCTGAACCCCGAGCTGCACATAGCCACACTGGGCGAAGACGGCAAGCTCTTCATGGAAATCACAATAGATTCCGGCAGGGGCTATGTTTCCAGCGAGCGCAACAAGCAGGAATTTGCCGAGGATATTCTCGGTGAAATAGCAGTGGATTCAATCTACACGCCTGTATTGAAGGTTAACTTCAGCGTTGAAAGCACACGCGTCGGGCAGAGCATAGACTATGACAAGCTGACGCTTGAGGTCTGGACAAACGGCGTTATCAACGCCCAGGAAGCGGTTTCGCTTGCGGCACGTGTTCTGACAGACCATCTCAACCTCTTTGTGGACCTCTCCGATAAAGGTAAGAGCACGGAGATTATGATTGAAAAGGATGACGGCAGCAAGGAAAAGGTGCTTGAGATGACGATCGAAGAGCTTGATTTATCCGTGCGCTCGTTCAACTGTCTGAAGCGTGCGGGCATCAACACGGTTGAAGACCTCATCAATAAGTCTGAGGATGACATGATGAAGGTGAGAAACCTTGGCCGCAAATCGCTGGAGGAGGTTGTCTGGAAGCTCGCTTCACTGGGGCTGGGCCTCCGTAATGACGACGAATAATTTGATTTTTTAAGGAATGGAGTGAATATCATGCCGGGAACAAGGAAGCTTGGAAGAGAAACGGCTCATAGAACCGCCATGTTAAGAGGTCTTGTGACATTTCTGTTTGAAAACGGAAAGATAGAGACGACCGTGACACGCGCGAAGGAGGTTCAGTCAATGGCCGAGAAGATGATTACAATCGCGAAAAACGATAATCTTCACAACAGGCGTTTGGCGCTGAGCTTTATCACCAAGGAGGGCGTAACAAGCAAGCTCTTTACCGAAATTGCGCCGAAGTATGCCGACAGAAACGGCGGCTGCACGCGCGTGGTAAGGATCGGCCCGCGCCGCGGAGATGCGGCTGAGATGGCGATTTTGGAGCTAATCTGATCACAATATATGCTCTTTGCAGAAAATTATATTGCACACTAAATGTGACAGCTTTTGTCATATTTAGTGTGCAATAATTATTATGGATAAAAGTATAGGCGGCATAACGAAGTGCCGCATGAGTTATGAAAGGCGGGAGCATTACAATGAAAAACGAGCGGTATGCAGATACAATAATGCGCGGGCATTTCCTTTACTGGGATATGCTTGGTAATTTGTGCGGGATAGAAAACCACAAAGAGGATAATCTGCAATGGCTGACAGGCGACATCAGCCACACTTATTTCACAAGTAATGTCGGGGTAGAAAATACCGCCGAGCGCATAAAAAGGGGAGAAATCCCGGCAAACCTGTTATTCCTGTCCGATAATTCTGATGAAAGCCGGACAGAGCCCTTTTTGTCTTCGGGCTTATTCAGGAAAAGTTCTGAGACAATCGGCATGGCTCATGAACTGTGTGACACAGCTCTGCCGGAGCCAGATAGGCGCATCAATCTGCTTCGCGTCAGAGAAATCTCGCAGCTTAAAGCGGCGGGGGCAATCTTGAACGCAGTGTTTGAATACAACATATTTTCCCTTGATAAATTCATGGAGATGTTTGAAAGCACAAGGCAGTTTTTCTATCTTGCGGAGTATGAGGGCTTGCCCGTTGGCGCGGTCATGTCACAGCACGGTGATGATTACGTGAATATATCGTGGGTGGGCACACTGCCCGGATACCGCAAGCTGGGTATTGCGGGCTACCTGATTCAAATGGCCGAGCGCGACGGCATAGAGCGCGGCAAAGCTCTCGGCGTGCTTCACGGCTACCCCGGGATAGTCGGCGCTTACCGTAGGCTGGGATATGAGGAATACTCCCGCGGAACAGGGCTCGAATTCTGCGGCTGAATATGCAAAATGAACCAAGAACAGGCTCTCTGAAACCAGAGAGCCTGTTCTTTAGACGAATAGATTTGGCGGCAAGTTAATCATCATAATGCCCACGTCAGGACAGAATTTCAAGAGTATCACCACTTATGCGATATATATCTGTTTACCTCGTCAAACCATATTTTCTTCATGTGTCATCCGCCTCAATCGGCTCATGCTCTACTCCTTTTCCGGCATTGAGGGAGGCAAGCCCATCATTTTGGAAAAAATAGATGAAAACCTTGAAGAATTGCAAGATATATGGTATTGTATAACTAATTGTACACATTTTTTTTACGGGATACGGAGGATTATTGTGAAAAAGGCACTTTCGTTGATATTGATAGTATGTATGATATTTTCATCACTTTCCTTGAATGCGGCTGCCGAGGAACCGGAAGATGTGTCAATTGTGCACTTTATATCTGACGGCATAATTATTCTGCGGAAAGCCGACGGCATGATAGTCGCCGCGAGAGGTTTGACAGGAGAAGTCATTGTGCCGCAAACGATTGAGGGCATCACTGTGCGCGGCATAGAGGCCGCAGCGGGTGTTTCTCCGTTTGAGGAAAGCCCGTATATGACGATGCTGACTCTGCCAGGGAGCATCGAGACCCTTGTATCAAACGCAATTACATCGCAGAATCTGTTCAGCCTGACGCTGAGCAACGGCACTAAAACGATAGAGCAGGGTGCGATAAATGCGGACGAGTTGACAAGTCTCACGTTTCCCGATAGCTTGAGCAGCATAAAAGGAAATTTCCTCACGAGTGACAAGGCGAAGATATATATTTCCGGCAACAACCCGTATTTCTCAATGGATGGGCAGGGGCTGATCTATAACAAGCAGATGAATGAAATAGTGGCTTTTGCGGGCGAAAGAGCGCTGCATGCAAACCTTACTTTGCCTAGCGGAGTGAAGATTATCAGAGGCGGCGCATTCGCCTCAACAAAAGCCTCAAACACGCTCAAGACCATAACCTTCAACGGTGATTTAGAGGAAATCGGCGACGGTGCGTTCATGGGCTCAAGCGGCTTGAGAGAGATAGATTTGCCCGCCTCGCTGAAGAAAATAGGAACTTACGCTTTTGCAAACTGTCAAAGCTTTGAAAGTATAATGATACCTGACGCCACGGAGCTTTCCGGCTATGCTTTCGCAGAATGCAGAAAGCTGACGAGCGTTTCACTGGGTGAGGCGGTCACGGTTATCCCGGAAGGCACGTTTTCGGGAACGGGGCTGATGAACATACCAAACCTGAGCGTGCTGACGGAAATCGGCGCAAATGCTTTTGTGAGATGCCCTTTGGGAGTGAATATAGACTTTCCGGCAAGCCTGGCAAGGATAGGAAGCGGCGCTTTCGCCGGCTGCAAAATGCTGGAGAGCGTGAGCTTCGGAGGAGAAATCGAAATAGGAGAGGCGGCGTTTGAGGAGACCGGCATCAAAGGAACTCTGACGCTGGACTACAAAATCAGATTCACCGGCACTCGTCAATTCGCCGGCTGCCCGATAAGCAGTCTTGTTGTCAGAAGCGGGGTTTTCTCTTTGCCTACAGCGATGCTGGAGGGCTGCATGAAGCTGTATGAGGTCACAATTCCGCCTTCGGTGACGAGCATGAATAACTTCCTCGGAAATCTGCCGATGGTGAACAGGGGTATTACCATGAGGGCCGAGCAGGGCTCTGCCGCACACATTTACGCAAACGAGCAGAAGCTCAGGTTCATCGCCACAGGCGCGGTGGAGATGAATTTCATCGACATCGGCACTCACTGGGCGAAAGAGGATATCCTCTGGGCAAATCGCGCGGGGCTTTTCGGCGGCGTTTCAAGTGTGCTTTTCTCGCCGAATACCTCAATGCTGCGCGAAATGTTCGCCGCGGTGCTTTACAGAACAACTGGCGATGCAATCCCAACAGAGCTTTCAGGCTTTGCAGACGTGGCGGATAATGTATATTTCACGAGAGCCGCGAGCTGGGCAAAATCGGCGGGGATTATCCAGGGCATTGAGCCGACGCTTTTCGGCACGGGTATGCCGATAAGAAGGCAGGATATTGTCACGATGCTGTACAGATACGCGGAATATATTGGCGAAGACATGAGTAATTCCGCACCAATCGACGGCTTTGCAGATGCATCTGATGTCAGCGGATATGCCATTGCCCCGATGATGTGGGCTGTGGCAAGCGGAATAATCGCAGGAGACGAGCTCGGCAACCTCAATCCTTTTGGCCTCGCGACGAGAGCGGAGGTGGCGGCGATTCTCCACAGATTCTTTGAAGGCCCGCCGGAAACAGACCCGGAACAGGAGATTCCGGAGGAACCGGGCGAGGAGAATCCCGAGGATACAATCCCGGAAGAGCCTCCGGAAGATGTGTCGGAGCCGCCGGAGGAAGACACAATTAAATGAGAAAAGCGAGCAGAACAGCGGGAACTTGTAATTCTGAGAAAAAAATAGTACAATTAGTTTAAGTTAACGTATCACAGGGAGGAATGACGATGAAGAAGCTATTATCCGTATTGATGGTTTTGTGCATGATGCTTACGCTTTTACCGGCTGTGACAGTAGCCGCGGAGGGAGACATAATCGGCGCTGAACCGGGTGAAACACCCGGGGAGGATATGCCTGTTGATGAGCCTGTGCCTACCGAGCCGGAGACGCCGCTGCCGCCGCTTTTGGAGGGCACAGTCAGTCAGTCTCTCGGAAGCGGAACGATTTATGTTGACAGCGCAAGCGGAATGCTGATGGAGGTCAGAGACGTCACGGGGGTTACGGTTATACCCACCGAGGTTGGGGGCATTACGATTACATCAATATATTCGTCATGGACGGAAGCCGAAGACGAATCAACCATTGATGCAATATCGGCCTTTTCGGCGAGCCCGGAGCTCACGAGTGTTGTTCTTCCCGGCACGATAAAAGAGATTGGCCAGTATGCTTTCTACAGTAACGCAAAGCTCTCAGAGGTCACGCTCTCCGAAGGTGTGACGGCAATAGGCAGGAAAGCCTTTGCGAATTCAGTTTTGGAGAAAATCAATATCCCGAGGACGGTAACCTCCATTGACCCGCAGTTCTGTGACAGCGAACGCCTCACAGTGAATCTTGATGCCGCCAACGGAGCATATATGATTGAAAACGGCATTATTTACTCAAAAGACATCAGAACCGTGATTTGCGCACCAGAGCAGACCACGATTAATAAGAACCTCACATTCAACTCAAGAACGAGGACAATCGCCAGCCGCGCCTTTATGGGCAGAAAAAATCTGGTGACAGTTGAATTCTCGGATGGCGTGCGCGTGCTTGAAGACGCCGTCTTTAAAAACTGCGTTGATTTGAACCTGGTTACGATGAACAGAGGCGTTACGAGAGTGGGCAATGAGATCTTCTCCGGCTGCACAAACCTCATCAAAGTTAATATTCCCGATACAATCACAACATATGGCGACTATATGTTCAAGGGCTGCGAGAAGCTCAATTCACTGGTAATTCCAAAGGCGTGGAGAACAGTTTCCGAGGGCATGTATATGAATTCCGGCCTGGCCTCGGTTCCTAACGCACAGGAAATAACCTCTATCGGCGCCTATGCCTTCGCAGGCAGTACCATGCTGAGAAGCGTGGATTTCACTGACAGCCTGACGACGATTATCAGTGCACATGCTTTTGAAGGCTGCACCGGGCTTAACAGCGTGACGCTTAAGGCAGGCATGAAGGTAGGCTCCTTTGCCTTTGCGGGCTCGGGCGTTTCCGGCACGCTGAATATCCCCGAAAGGCTTGTTCTTGACGGCGGGTATCAATTTGCAAATTGCGTGCAGCTTGAAAAGGTGTCTATAGGAAGAAACAACATCTCGCTCGGAGAGCTCATGTTTGCGGCCTGCGAGAACCTCAAGGAGGCGATGATTCCCGAGACGGTGGTAAATCTCAACAATGCATTTGAGAATGTTTCGCCGCTTCTAGTGATAACAGGTTACTCCGGCTCTGACGCACACCGCTATGCTGTGAGCAAAATCATTCCGTTCATCTCCATCGGCTTTGCCGAGGTGAAGCTTACAGATATTGCCGAGCACTGGGGTAAAACAGATATTGAGTGGACGTATTACCAAGCCTTGTTCGGCGGCACCTCGCCCACCACCTTTGAGCCGAATCTTGCGATGACAAGGGCCATGTTCGTGGCAGTAATGCAGAGGCTCGCGCAGGAAAAAGCTGTGGGTGAAGCGGATTACTTTATTGATGTAGAGCCGTTTTGGTATTATACACCGGCAGTGTCATGGGCTGTGGAAGCGGGAATTACAGACGGCACCTCGCCGACGGAGTTTTCGCCGAATCTTAACATAAGAAGGCAGGATCTTTGCACAATGCTGTACAGATATGCCATCCATAAGGGATATGATTATGATGTCTATGACCAAATGATGGACGACCAGGAAGCCGGCCTGCCAATTGGCATAAACAAGTTCGGTGACGCCGGGATAGTAGCGAACTACGCCAAGGAAGCGCTCAACTGGGCTATTTATAAGGGAATTATCAACGGCGATGAATTCGGCATGATTAACCCGAACGGCCCAGCGACAAGAGCAGAGGTTGCGGCGATGATTCACAGGTTTTGCACCGCATACGGAATCTAAACAATATTTTGCTCCCCGCTTAAGCCGAGACTTAAGCGGGGAGTTTTTCCTTGCCAAAAGAGAGGCGGGGTGATATGATTGTGCTAGAAAACTAAGGAGGAAGAAAAATGGGCTTTGAGTTTGAAAGAGTTACACCGGAGGCAGTCGGGATACCGTCCGCCGCCATATTGGAGACAATGAAGGCGCTTGACGCGGCGGGCATTGAGCTGCACACGATGAAGCTGCTGCGCCACGGGAAGGTCTGCGCCGAGGCATGCTGGGCGCCTTATGCCGAGGACATACCGCACGCTCTTTTTTCGCTGACGAAGAGCTTTACCTCAACGGCAATCGGTTTTGCCGTTCAGGAGGGGTTACTCTCTCTTGATGAAAAGCTCGTTGATCTTTTCCCAACCCTGCTTCCCGAAAACCCGAGCGAGAATCTGAAAAAATGCACCGTGCGCCACTTGTTGATGATGGGCTGCGGCCATGAGACGGAAATCTCAAACCTCGGCATGGGAGACATGAGCTGGGAAGAAACCTTCATCAAAAATGAGTTTGTCTATGAGCCGGGCACAAAGTTCATGTATAACACAGCAGGCACAAATATGCTCTGCGCCATTTTGAAGCTGAAAACGGGCCTGAGCCTCACCGAATTCCTCACGCCACGCCTGTATGAGCCGCTGGAGATTACCGGCGAGATGCTTATGGTAACCCTGCCGGACGGCATAGACGGCGGCGGGTTCGGCTATAAGCAGACAATCGGGAACCTTGCGAAGTTCGCGCAGTTTGCCGCCAACAAGGGCAGCTGGCAGGGCAAGCAGCTCCTGAACGCCGAATGGTTTGAAATGGCGTTTTCAAAGCAAATCCGCAATGATGATTCCGGCAATCCCTCGCCGGACTGGCAGCAGGGTTATGGCTTCCAGTTCTGGAGGTGCCAGCCGGAGGGAGTTGTGCGCGGCGACGGCGCGTTCGGGCAGTATGCGATAATCATGCAGAAGCAGGACGCGGTGCTGGTGTTCAACTCGGCTGAAATAGATATGCAGCCCGCTTTGAGCGTAATCTGGGAGAAGCTTTTGCCGGCGATGGCGGACGCGGCACTTCCTGAAAATACCGAGGATTCCTCTCACCTGAGACACTACCTTGAAAACGCGCGCATCACGACGATGCACAGCGCACGCGTCCCCGCGGCGGAAACGCTTATAAGCTCCGTGAAGCTTGTGCCGGATGAGAAGTATCCGCTGTTGACGACGATAATCGGCGGAGTGGGAAGGCTTAAACCCGAAAGCGGCGAGCTGAAATCACTGCGGTTCGACATAGCTCCGCACGGCGAGGCGTTTCTGCATGTGGAGGAGAGCGAAGGCAATTATAAGCTGAATCTCGGCATGGAGAGCGAATTCGTGCGTACCGATGTGCGCGGTGAGCCGTTCGCGGCAAACGCCAGAATGCGCGCGCAGAATAAGCTTGAGTTCGAGATAAGAAACCTCAGAACTCTTAGCGGCACGCGGTTTATAGTCAAATTCGGCGCGGATAAGGCCGAGGTCTCGGCAGATTCGTCCTTGCCGCTGTTCGGCGGGCTTTCAGAGCCGCCGAAGCCTTTAATGACATTCGGCTATGAGGGCGACACAGATAAGATGAAAGCACTGCAAAATCAGCTATAGGCAAAACAAAAAGGCTCCCATGAGGAGCCTTTTTCGATGCGGTTTATTATTTCAGCTCGGTTGAGCCGAACGTGTCAAACGGGAAAAGCCGCTGGATTACCTTGCCCTGCACCTGCCCCTTGTTAATCGGGCCTATGGCGCGGCTGTCGTGTGAGCCGTTTCGATTATCCCCCATGACGAAGATTTGCTCATCGGGTATCGTCATCTCGATGCTCTCTTCGCCCCAATCCGCTTCGCGTATATAAGGCTCGTTAAGCATTTCGCCGTTTACGGTGACCGTGTCGTTCTCGATTTTAAGCGTGTCGCCTTCCAATGCGACGATGCGCTTAATATAGCGCTCCGGCACGTTCTCACCCGCCCCGATGACGACGATGTCGCCGATTTCGGGCTGATAATTCAGCTGCCACAGCACGACTATATCGCCGTCCTGCAAAGTATCCGTCATGCTTGTGCCGTCCACGCGGATAAGCCGCGCGACGAAAAAAATGAAGAGAATCGCGAGAACGCAGAAGATGATAATCCCGTTCTCGACAAAGAAATTCCTCTTTTTCTTGGGCTTTTTCTCTGCGGGGAGAATATCTTCAAGCGGCTCAAAATCTGCGGTATCGCTTGAAACTCCGCTTTCGATGTTGACCTCCTCGCGTTCAGGCTCCTGCATATTTGTCTCTTCAAAATCAGTCATTAGTTTTCTCTGCTTTCTGCAATTTATTCATCATCGCCGGCTTCTTCTGAGACCTCGATTTCATCCGCCTCGGCGTCTTCGTCCGCGATTTCCTCGGCTTCTTCAGTGGCCGCGGCCTCTTCCTGAATCTCATCAATCAGCTCTTCGGGCGTTTCGGTCTTCAGTTTTTTCGCCCTCTTTACTATATCCTTCTCCGGCGGCGTTTTTTCCTGCTTAATCTTTGCAGGCTTTTTATTCCTCGCCGGCTTTTTGCTCTTTCTGCCAAGCAGCAGGAAGGTTATAACTAAAACCGCGAGCAGGATGATGCCCACAAGAATAATGACAACGATTTCAGACGAGAGAGCGGGGGAATCAGATTTCTCCTGCTCAACGGTCGGAACATTCTGCATGATGACGGCGGCATCGGCGTTTATATCATAATTCTCGCCTGTTCCGAACTGGCCCTTTTCGTTATTTCCGAGAGCCTCTACCTCGCCGTCATTTTTGAGGAACATTATATGCCCGCCGCCTATGCTCACGAAAGAAATATCCTCGGCTATTTTTGTGCGCGGGCTTTGCGGCTCAACGCCGAGCTGACCGTAATCATTATATCCCCATGCCCAAAGCGCGCCGTCGTTATCTATGGCGGCGGCACCTTTTGCGTGTGCGTAGATACTGCGGACGTTATCCATTATCTTCGTGAATTGAAGAATATTGCTGGTTGAGCCGTCGCCAAGCTCGCTGTAAGCATTGTAACCGCAGACATAAACCGAACCGTCGTGCTGGAGCAAAATCGTGCCGAAATCTGTGGCGGCAATATCCTTAACACCGGACCAAACCTCCGCGAAGCCCGTGCCATTGTTATAAGTTCCGTTCCCAAGCTGGCCGTAAGTGTTGTCACCTGTTGTATAGAGCTTGTCGTCAACCGTTAAAGCCAAGGTATGCTCAAGCCCGAGCGCAACCTTGCGGACATTCCTCAGTACAGGTGTGGGCTCGGTGACAATCTGCGAGGCGTCCGGTTGAATGCCGAGCTGCCCCTTGCTGTTCCAGCCCCACATAAGCAAGGTGCCGTCGGTCGTTACCGCGGCGGTGTGATATTGCCCTAATGCGGCGGAGACGACGTCATTCATAATCTCTATTGGCTTATTGCTCTTCTCCACAGCCTCATCAGCGGAAAACGCATATGCCTCGTTGGAGCCGAAGCCATAGAGAACCTTGCGCTTATCAAGCACAAGAGTTGTGAAGTAACCCGCGTAAACGGCGCTGACGTCGCTCATGGAATACACGTATTCCAACGAATCATCTTCCGTGCCGTTTCCGAGCTGACCGTATGTGTTATAGCCTGATGTCCACAGTGTGCTGTCATCCTTTATTATGCCGGAATGCAAATGCCCGGCTGATATCGGCACGTAATCAAGGTCTAAATTGACCGCTGTGGCAGGGTCATAGGCTGTCTCTCCGGCCTGCGAAGCAGGACTAGAGGCTTCACTCGTAAGGCTGGCGGCATCTTCGGCCGCGTGAGACACAAGCGGCGTGAAGACCATTAAAGCAGCGAAACAGAAACAGAGAATCGCCTTGGCATATCTTTTCATGTTCTCCTCCATATCTAAACGGAAAAACCGTTTTCTATAAAACAGGCATAATCTTACCACTAATTATAGTATGTTTCGTCTGCATTTTCAATGTATTTCCTGTGAAAGTATCGTGACCGTTCGGAATCAGTTGCGTGAAAAAGGCTTTTTAGATTGAAAAATTAGTTCATATGAGATAATATTAGTAAAGAAAAGAAGAACGCGAAGAATGACGGGTGAAAACACGATGAAAAGAAAATTACTTATTGCTTTAATGATAACGCTGCTGGTTATGCTTCAGGCTGCCCCGCTTTCTTCGGCAGCGGAGGAGTCAGCTGCCGAAAGCCTGCTCGAAGAGAGCTCGTCAGCCGAGGTCTTCGGTGAGAGTGAAGCGAAAACGTGGAAACAAATCTCTGCCGGCTGGGAGCACACGTTGGCGGTAGATGAGAATAACACGCTTTTGGCTTGGGGAAAGAATTCTGACGGCAGGCTCGGAATAGGCGACACATACGCGCGCTATCTCCCGGTGGAGATAATGGGAGATGTGAAATACGCCGTTGCCGCCGAAACTCATTCGCTCGCCCTGAAAAATGACGGCACGCTCTGGTGCTGGGGCGCGAATGATTTGGGTCAAGCCGGAGCTGAGGGGGAGAATATCCTTGAACCGAAGCAAATTATGGAGGACGTTCGCGACGTATACGCAAACTACACATACAGCTTTGCCATAAAGAATGACGGAAGCCTGTGGGCGTGGGGAGATAATGAATACGGGCAGCTCGGCCTTGAGGGAGACGGCAAAGGCGGCCCGCAAAAGGTTATGGACAGCGGCGTTAAAGCGGCAATACCGGGTGTTTTCCACAGTGGAATCATCAAGGAAGACGACAGTCTGTGGGTGTGGGGTTCAAATGATTCATCTCAGCTGGGCGTAGGCGGCGCGGAAACGGGGGCTAAGGAGCCGGTCAAAGTGCTTGACAACATAAAAACGGCGAGCTTCACGGAGAGATATTCCGCTGCTGTGACGAATGACGGCAAGCTATATGCGTGGGGAACTAACGAATACGGGCAGATTGGCGGCTCTGACAGAGAGGTCGTGACACAGCCGGTTGTTATAAAAGAGGATATCGCCGAGGTTCAGGCGGGCAGATACCACATCGCGGCGCTTGATAATGGCGGGGTGGTATATACAAGCGGACGCAACAACTTCGGGCAGCTGGGAGATACGACTGATATTGACGGAAGAGAGTTTGTGGCTATCTTATCAAATATCACCTCCATTTCGGCAAAAAGCGAGTTCAATTTAACCCTTGACTCAGAAGGAAAGGCATATGCTTGGGGGAATAATCTTGACGGGCAGTTTGGTAACGGTACAGGAATTCTCTCTTTTTCTCCAACAAATCTTGTGGGACGAGAGTACATGACGGCATCCGTAATTGAAAAGGGAGTCAGTATAAAGGGCTCCTCGCAAACTTTCTCTGCCGGAGGAATGCACAGTCTGGCAATCGATAGCAGGGGCTCAGTGCTAGCTTGGGGGAACAATGTCAGCGGACAGTGCGGCGTGGGCATGGCAAGTGACTCTGTTGAGGTCGGAGAAATCATGGAAAACGCTGTATATGTGGAAGCGGGAGATATGTCTTCGTTTGCAATAGATCAGAATAAAGACCTCTGGGCATGGGGTTCTGACGCATATGGGAATCTGGGGTTAGGCAAAGAGACAAATGAAAAGTTTGCGCCTGCAAAAGTGATGGGTGATGTTGCGACAGTTAAGGCCGGAGTGACGCATACCGGCGCGTTGACAAGCGACGGAGGTTTATACCTATGGGGAGACAACACCTACGGTCAGCTCGGAACAGGTTCAGGTGAACCTGAACATAAGCCGGTGAAGGTGATGGATAAAGTCAATGATTTCTCTGTCGGCACAGGGCATACAATTGCCGTTAGGGCGGACGGAAGCATATGGGTGTGGGGAAATGGAATCTATGGTCAGCTTGGATTAGGGAATGATCTCCCAGCATTTGTGCCGATTTTGAATATAGGTTCATCGGGCGTCATGACCGAATCCGGAGATACAACAGTTGCGGCACTGATGAATGATGACAAGCTCTTCATGTGGGGCAATAATGAATATGGGCAGGTCGGAAGCTATAACCAAGACGGCGAAGGAACTAATGTGACGAATAGAGGCGGCATGGAGGAGGAAGATACCCTTGCCAGCGCAACAGATTTGAACGCCGTATTTTTTCCTACGAATGTTATGGAAAATGTGTTCTCATTCTCTCTGGCCAATAAGTTCACCGCAGCCATTTCACAAGAGGGCAGACTCTTCGGCTGGGGAGATAACGATTTCGGGCAGTTGTCCGGAATAAAAAAAGTGATATGGTCGCCGTTTGAAATTGATGAAAATGTCGTCGCTGTCTCATGTGGGGGAGAGCATACACTTTTCCAAAAGTCAGACGGCAGCCTCTGGGGTTTGGGTCAGAATAATTCCGCACAGTTATTTGCGAACCCAAATGCAGAAGAAGGATATATAACGGAGCCTATGAAAATAACTGAGGATATTGAATTCAGTGAGTTATCACGGGACTTAATCAATTCCGAGCTCAAATTTTCGCCGGAGAGATTCTTCTCAAGCGTACCGGGTTATGTGTGGATAGCTATAGGCGGCGGAATCGTTTTAATCGCCGCAGCAATTGTCATCTTCATTATGGCAAGACGAAACAGGATGCTCAGGCAGGCGGCGCTCACTGCCATTCAGGAGGCAGAGAGGCTGAAAGAACGGCATGAGAAGCGAAGGAGATAAAAGAAGCGGCTACCTCTGGTAGCCGCTTCTTTATTCCACACTTTTGAGTGCTTCGACCATGTCAACCTTATCGAGAGTTCTGTTCGTCATGAGGTTAACAACGATTGCGAAGCAGAAGGAGATTACGCTTGCAAGCACGAAGCTCAGCGGGTAAATCGCAACGGCGAAGTATATCGACGGCATTTTGAGCGCGTTTGTAAGCAGAACGCTCAGAAGATAGCCGAAAGGTAAGCCGGCGAGAACACCGATGACAGTTAGGAGCAAGGTTTCCTTGTTCACATATGAATGCACCTCTCTGTCAAAGAAGCCGAGCACCTTTATCGTGGCTAGCTCTCTTTCACGCTCTGAAATATTCGTGTTCGCAAGCGTGAAGAGAACCACGAACGCCAACCCTGCCGCAAAGAAGATGAAGACATAGACCACTGAGTTCATCAGCGTGAAGTTCTCGGAGAAATCCGCCTTCAGCGCGGTGGTGCTTACGGAGGTAAGCACAATATCATGGCTGAGCAAATCCTCGGCATACCGGCCCTGGTCGGAGACGGAGGCCGAGAGATTGCCCAAAACCGCATTCGGCTTATATTCGCCAATCAGCTCTTCGTAGAGGGCTTGTGTGATATACACATAGTTGCCGAGGTAATTCTTGACGATTTCGCATATTTGCACATTATAACGGTCAAGCGTCATCTGCTGAAGCACGGCTCGGTCACCGGCATTTATGCCGAGAAGCTCCGCCGCATTTCTGGTGAGATAAACTCCCTCATCCGTAAGCTCCAGCTTGCGGTGATACAGTGACATGAGATTGATATAGCCGCCAAGCTCGGCATTTTCCGGCACGACAATGAGCTGAACGTTTTCTCCTGCGCCGCGTTTATTCAGCATCTTGATATTATCTATGCGCAGGTTAATATATTCCTCCATGGCTTCTCCCGCGATTATATCAACGAGCTCGGCGTTATCGTCGTCATTCGTGACGGCAAGCAAATCATAATGATTGATTATATCATACTGCTTCGGCATTAAATCGGTGACAGTGTCTTTTATCGCGAAGCCTGTCAGCACAAGCCCCGTGCAGCCCATTATGCCGATGATAGTCATGAAGAGGCGTTTCTTATAGCGAAAGAGATTGCGCACGGTGACCTTGTTGAGGAACTTAAGCCTATTCCAGATAATCGGAGCTTTCTCTAGCAAAACGCGAGAGCCTTCGCCGGGCGCTTTTGGGCGCATGAGTATGGCGGGCATGTGCTTAAGCTCGCCCCTGCATGTGAGAAGAGTGGCCGTCACAATGCAAGCCGCAAAGAAAACTATGCCGCCTATGCCGTATATGAACTCGTATCTCAGATAGAAAACAGGTATGGTATAAAGGTTGCCAAGAATAGTGTAAAGGAACTCCGGCATAAAAACGAAGCCGACTAAGCTGCCGAGCAACCCACCGATTACGCACGCGAGAAGCGCATAAATCCAATATTTCCTGTAAATTGTGCGCCCGCCGAAGCCCAGCGCCATATATGTGCCGATTAGCCCTCTGTCCTCCTCGACCATGCGCGTCATCGTCGTGAGGCTTATGAGCACCGCGACGATTAGGAAAATGACAGGGAAGATGTTTCCGACGGCTTCAATTGAGCTGACGTCGTCCTTCATGCTCGAAAAGCTTGATATAGCAGAGCGGTCCTGAACGTACCACTGAGCCATATCAATATCCTCTATTTCGGCATAGGCCTCGGCAATTTCCTCCTCGGCCTCGGCCTTTTTATCCGCATACTCACGCTCGTTTTTGATGAACTCTGCCTCACCGTCGGCAAGCTTTTCTTTTCCGGCGGCTAAATCCGCCCACGCTCTGGCAAGCTTTTCAAGCGCCGAGGTTTTCTCGCGCTGAAGCTCGGCTTCGCTGTTCGCAATCCGCGCCCGTCCCGCCGCAATCTCCCGCCGCCCGGCTTCAAGCTCGGTCTTTCCGGCGGAAATTGTTATCCTTGAGGCATTAAGCTGAGCCTCTGCCTGTGCGATTTCAATTTCCGCCTTGGCAAAGGCCTCCGTCGCCGCAGCTTTCTGCTCTTCAAGGGCGGATATTTGGGCACTCAAAACTTGCCGGCTGCCATTGACGATACCCATGCCGATGGCGGCGGAGATGCAATTTTCCGTCATCGCCTGCAGCTCAGGGTTCGGTAAACCAATGATTGCCGCCGCCAAAGCGTTTTGCTCCGCCACTGTGGCGGATGCAACGGCTGAAATGTCCGGCGCAGAAGTCGGGTTCTCCGCAAGCATTCCCGCCGTGACCGAAGCGGCGGAGGCGGCAAGATTTCCCCATTCTGCTTCAGGCCAGCTATCCCCAAACGCGGTCTTCAGCATGAGCATATTTGAATTAGCCGCGTCAATCTGCGCATACAGTTCACTCTGCTTGGCATTCAGCTGAGCCTCGGCGGCGGCTAATTCAGCCATCGCCGCGGCTTTTTCCGCCGCGAGCTTTTCTTTGTTTTCCCGAAGCTTCGCCTCGCCCGCGAGAAGCTCCGCCTCACCCGCCTGAAGCTCGGCCTCGGCTTTTTTCAGCTCGGCTTCGGAGGATAATAGCTCGGCCTTGCCGTTTTCAAGCAGAGCTGCCGCGTCGCTGAGCTTCTGAAGGGCGGTTTTCTCTTCTTCTGTAAGCTCCGCTTCGCCGTCGAGAAGCTCCTGTTTTGCTTTTTCGATTTCATCCCATGCGTCGGCAAGCTCCGTATCTGCCTCGGCGAACTCTTCGTCCATTTCATTTTCGGCATCTGTAACCTTTTCAAGCGCCTCACCGATTACGGCATTATAGCGCGCTTCCTCGCGCTGCCGCATGATTTCGCTCTCAATTTTATCTATCGCAGCATTCACGTGCGCGGAGTATTCATCTGAGTAGCAATCCAGCTCGGCCGCGCCGGAGAGCGTGAGATAAATAGAGGTGTAAATATCATGACTTGCCGCGCTTTGCGCAACGAAGAAAACAAAGTCGGTTGCGTTCGATGAACGAAAACCGGCTTCACTGCTGTTTATATCCTGCGGGTCAAGCACCAAAGCCGTAATTTTATACTCGCTTTCGGGGAAGGCCGGCGCTTCTTCTTCGCCGAGGCCTTCTTCAATCTCAAGCATATCGCCGAGCCCTTTGCCCGAATAATCGAGATATTTCTGCGTGACGGCGATTTCATCGCCGCTTTCAGGCAGCTTTCCGTCAAATACATACGGCTGATTCAGCCCGTTGTCGCTCAGCACCGTCATGGCAGAGGAATACTCTGTGCCGTCAATCAGAACCTTGACGTCTTCGCTGTAGCCGCCGTCAACACCGCTCACGCCGGTTACGTTTTCCAGCGCGGCGATGTCCTCATCGGTTAAGCCGAGCGTTGAAAGCACGCGTATATCATACAGCCGCTGCTCGTCATAGAATTTATCCGCGGAGTAATACATATTCTGGCAGGTGGCGAAAATTCCGGTGAGCACGGCGATTCCGAGCATAACGATTATCAGCAGAGAGAAAAACCGCTTTTTAGTCCGCCAGATACTGCGGAAAATATCCTTGCTGTATGCCTTCAATTCATCACCACTCAATCTCTGAAATAGGCGTGGGGTTTTCATTCTTAATTATGTCTGTAACTTTGCCGTTCCTGAAGCGAATCACTCGGTCCGCCATAGGAGCGAGTGCAGAGTTATGCGTTATGATGATTACGGTTATGCCGTCTTCGCGGCAGGTGTCAAGCAAAAGCTGAAGAATCTGCCTGCCTGTGGCGTCGTCGAGCGCGCCGGTGGGCTCGTCACAGAGAAGCAGCTTCGGGCTTTTTGCAAGCGCCCGCGCGATGGAAACGCGTTGCTGTTCTCCGCCGGAAAGCTGTGCGGGGAAATTATTCTTGCGCTCTGAAAGCCCCACCTTCTCCAGCACCTCGGCGGCGTCAAGCGAATCTGCGCGTATCTGCGCCGCAAGCTCCACATTTTCAAGCGCGGTGAGGTTCGGCACAAGGTTGTAAAACTGGAAGACAAAGCCGATGTCAAGCCTGCGGTAATTCACAAGCTGCTTCTTGCTGTCACAGGTAATCTTCTCGCCGTCCACTACAACCTCGCCCGAGGTGACGGTATCCATGCCGCCCAAAATGTTCAGCGCTGTGGTTTTTCCCGCACCGGAAGCACCCAGGATTATCGCCAGCTCTCCCTTTTCAACGCAGAAATCAGCGCCCGTCAAAGCGTGAATGGCGCCCTCGCCTGCGCCATATTCCTTTTTCACATTTTTGAATTCGATATAAGCCATAGAATCTCCGTATATTTTATCCAACATACTGTTGTGTTTTCTACACATATGTATTATAATGTACACAGCGTTGATATTCAACCGATAAACTGCGGAAAACTGTTTGATTTCCTACAATAAAGAACGCTTATGTTGGATTGTCACCGAAAGTTTACAAAGAGGTAATAAATGGATAATAAACGTGAAGACAGGCGGGTGCGCCTGACGAAGCAGGCCATCCGCGAAAGCCTGATTGAGCTTTCGGAAATATACCCGATTTCGAAAATCTCGGTTAAGATGCTCTGCGAGCACGCAGACGTCAACCGCAGCACCTTCTACGCACATTATAAAGACCAATATGACCTTTTGAAGCAGGTTGAGCAGAGCGTGCTTGAAGACTTCACCGAAGACTTGATGAAGTCTAACATTCAGCAGCAGTCAGAGCTTTTCCTGCCGATTCTCGTGAAGGTTCTGGAATACGCCAAGGAGAACCGTTCGCTTGTGAAGGCGCTTTTAAGCGAGCACGGAGACCCGTCGTTCATGAATTCGCTGATGCAGATAGCCCAACAGAAATCCTTACAGGAGATGAGCCAGGGCAGGCAGGTGGGCGAGCGCGCCGCGGCATACCTTGAAACCTTTGCGATTTCCGGCTATGTCAGCATAATCCGCAAATGGCTGGAAGACGGCTGCACTGAGACCCCCGTGGAGGTGGCTGCACTTATGACGAAGCTGCTGTTTGAGGGGATAATGTCAGTTTACGAATGAGACTGCGGGCATAACGTATCCCTCTGATTGTGCACACGCAGGATTCGTGCTATACTGAAAAAGCAGAGAAAGGTGGGGAAGCAAGTTGACGTTAGCACACATTGTAACCATTGCCAGTAACGCCTGCGCAATGCTGATAAGCGCTCTTTTGCTTGTGGGCGCGATTCTCGGCGGGAGATTCAACGTCAGAATAAACCGCCTTTTTATTGCTATGCTCATCCTCAGTTTTACAGGTAGTTTTGCAGAGCTTTTTTATGACTTTTTAGTTGATGTTGAGAGCAATTTGCCAAACATTCTTCAGGTGATAGTCGGCTTGGCAGACTATCTGATTGCCGGCATATACTTTGCCGTATTTTGCATATATCTCCATGAATTCCTTTCCTCAAAGGATGACCGCCCGATTTCAAGGAAGCCGTTTATCATAATGGCGTGCATATACGTGCTGAACATCCCGCTCGTAATTCTATCGGACGCGGTGCTGCATGGTTTTTTGGACGAACAAGCACGATATGAGCAAGACTTCATACAAGCGGCGTCAGCAATACCTATTTTGGTTGTCATTATGATGATAGCCGTGACATTAAGAACAGTGAAGAGGCAGAAAATCAAGGCAAGAGAATGGACATCGCTGCTGGCATATATGCTTATCCCGCTGCTTGGTCTTTTCATTGAATATATCAACCCTGATATATGGCTTACCTACCTTGGCGGCACAATCTCCTTGTTTCTGATATATGTGAATATCCAGCTGGAGCTTAAACAGCAAATTCTTAAGCAAGAGATTGAACTCGGCGAGAGCCGTATCTCAGTTATGCTGAGCCAAATCCAGCCGCATTTCCTTTATAACTCTCTTTCTGCCATAGAAGACCTATGCGATGTGGACATTGAGAAAACGAAGACAGCTGTCAATGATTTCGCCCATTACCTGCGCGGCAACCTTGAATCCGTCACGCAGAAGAGAATGATTCCGTTTGAGGACGAGCTGGAGCATGTTGAGACATATCTCTTGCTTGAAAAGCTTCGCTTCGGGGATAAGCTGAACCTTGTCTTTGATATTGAAGCTTTGGATTTCCCTGTTCCTCCGCTTAGCGTTCAGCCGATGGCGGAAAATGCCGTGCGGCACGGCATAATGAAGAAGAGTGGCAATGGCACCGTTGCAATCCGCTCAAGGAGCGCGGAAAACGCGCATATTATCATAGTTGAGGACAACGGCGCCGGCTTTGATTTAACCGGACCCATTGGTGACGAGCGTATCCATATCGGCATTGAAAACGTGCGAGAGCGCCTGAAAGCCATGTGCGGCGGAACGCTGGAGATAATAAGCGCGCCGGGCAAAGGCACAAAAGCAGTTATCACAATTCCGAATTCCGAGGAGGCGCCAGAATGAATATAATGGTTGTGGACGATGAGCCGGCTGCTTTGTCACTGATGAAGAAGGCAATCCAAAAGGCAGCGCCCGGAGAGGTTCCGGCGTGCTTCTCAAATGTGAGGGACGCGTACACATATGCTGAAGAGCAACCGGTTGACGTCGCTTTCCTTGACATCGAAATGGGGGATGTGAGCGGCCTTGAGCTGGCGAAGCTGCTCGTCAAGATGAAGCCCGATATAAACATTATCTTCGTCACGGGGTACGCCAGGTATATGGGTGAGGCCTTTCGGCTGTATGCTTCGGGCTATGTGAGAAAGCCGCCGAGGGTTTCTCGCATAGGCAAAGAGCTTGCGAACCTGAGGCATAATCCCGAGACCGCGCCGAAGCTGCCGGAGCAAATCGGAGAATTCACATTTGACCATAACGCGAACCGCGTCCTGCGCGAGGGGAAAGATATTTCGCTTAAGCCGATGGAGTATAAAATCCTGCTTGCACTTGCCGCAAAACCGGGCAATTTTCTCACGGCACGGGAATTATATCGTAAAGCTTCCGGCCTTGACGCCGGTGAGGATATCCGCGCATTGTACGTGCATATATCCGGCTTGCGAAAGAAGCTGTATCTTCACGACGCAGGGAGGAGGCAGTGCATAGACATCGAGCAGGAGCGGGGCAAAGGATACAGAATTGTAATAATATGAGAAAAGCGAAATACGTCGCCCAACCTTAATCTTTGTTAAGGTTGGGCGATTTTCTTTCTCCTCTTGATATAATTGTTCCAGAAAAGCGTCCGCCTCCTTCATCGGACGCTTTTTCTCCTGTATACGGCGCAAGCGCGGCAGGGTTCTGGCACCCTTCAGAATTCAAAGCCGCGTTACGCCGTCCCTTAACGAAACTAGTTAAGCGGCGCTTCATTGTTAGTCTTTCCGCGGGAACGCTCTGCGGATTTATATAAACATTTTTCAATTTCTGGAGGACAGTATGCAAAAACAAGCAAACAACTCACTTAACTCTATGAGGAGGAAACAAATTATGCGAAAGAGTGCAAGTAAACTACTCTCAATACTGCTGAGCATCATATTGGTGCTTTCAGTTATACCCGTGGCGCACGCAGCACCGGTAGTCGCTGATGACTTCACGTTCTCCGCCGTGCCGTTTAAGTCGGAGACCAGCACTGCATGCGTTCTGCTGACCGGCGTATACAACGGCGCCGGCGCCAAAGGCTTAATAAGCGGCGTCACAGTGACCTATACGGAAAACGGGACAGGGCAAACACTGGATAACACAGCGCTCATCCATGAGGATACTGGCTGGTTTTCGGCTATGCTGAGAGGCGCCCCGGGTGCGGAAATTGTAATCAACAGCGTGGCTTTGACTCACGGCCAAAGCAAAACATACACGTTATCTTCGCCGCTTACGGTAACTGCGCCGCCTGTGAAGAGCTCCGGCGTATACACACCTCTGGGCACTCAAGAACCGGGCTATAATACTTTTGGTGGTTCCGGCGGTTTTGATATTGGTGACGTCAATGATGAGCTGGATTATGAGGGTACGGGAGATGTACAAACCTCATTTGATGATGCTTGGATAGTGGCGGCGAAAACAAATGGCGCAAAGGGCTGGATAAGCACACGGCAGTACCCGAACACAGAGTTGACCACTGTCTGCTACAGCTTCCTCAACACGACGGATACAACCATTAGCGGCATTAAAATCGCCATGGGAGCCGATGTTCAGATTGGCGACAATGATGACGCACCTATCGCCCCGATTACCGGTGGCACAGGATTCACAATGGCGGGAGACGTGGATGGCGTTCCGGTAACCCTGGCTCTTATCAACACCAACAGCACCGCTTATAACTTTTGGGGGGATTACGATGCCTATGAAGAGTTTTGGAAGCAGTTTTGGAATACCGCTAATTCTACTTCACCTATGAGCGGCGTAGACAGCATAGCAGTGGCAAAGGCGCAGAATATCAGCGTTGAACCGGGCGAGCTTGTGCAGGCATCATTCCATATAGGCACCGGCGACCCGCAGGAGATAGAAGACGCCATTGAAGATGCGGTCACCAGCTCGAGAGCTTCGGCTACGGTTGGGAACATAACTATAAGCGGCGTGGCAGGGGTGGAATTACCCCCTGGGCAGACCGCCAGAATAACAATCGCAAATGATTCGCTGAAAGGAACCTTGACGAACGAAGACGTCTCAAACTGGTTTGCGGGCCTACCGTCAGGTATGACGGCTAAAGCCAGCGGAAGCGGCACTTCGGTGACCATCACTTTCGGCGGCATACCGGCGACGGGGATAGAGGGTGCATTTAGTATAACTATTCCCGAGGATGTGCTCAACGGCGGCGCCGCAGTGACCGTAACGGGCAATGCCAATGCCAAGTTTGATATCCCGTCACACGCTGCCACCATTTCCGATGTGGACGTCAGCGGAATAACAGGCGTAAGCATCCATGAAGTGAGCGCGACTATCACGCTGATAAATGATACGGTAAAGCAAACCATGAGCGAAGACAATGCAAAAGCATGGTTCCAAGCAATACCGGACGATATGTATGCGGCCGCGAATGCCAGTACAGGAGGCGCTTCAATAACACTCGGTATTGGCGGCACACCGACCACGGGATTATTTGAGGCGTTTGAAATCACCATACCCGGCTCATTCCTGACAAGCGATGAGGATTTGACTGTTAAAGCCAACGAAAACGCGAAGTTCAGCGTCATTCAGGCGGCGCCCAAGCCAACAACTCTGATTGCAGATATAGCATCGAAAACAGGCCTCAGCGACGGTAGCGGAATCACATGGGACCCGACTACAAACACTCTGACCGTTAGCGGCACGCCGACTTCAGGCACAGCTCAGAACCCGGCGACGGACACCATCAACTTGACAATCCCGGAGGATGTCAACGTGGTTTGGGAAATTCCGTTCGTCAGCACTGATGAAGTGGCGCTTTCCATTACATCTTCAGGGGCGAACTCAACCTTCACGGTCGGCCCCGGGGCTTCGGTTATCTCCACATTTCATGGCAATGAAGATTCGTATGGAATAGATAACAACAGCTCTACCTCAATTATTGTTGACGGCGGCACAGTGCGGAGCGGCACAGTTGGTGATCAATGCAACACAAGCGGTATCAACAACCGCGGCAACGGCGATGTCACAGTAGTTGGCGGCGGCACAGTCACGGGCGGCAACGTCACCGGTGAAGGCTCAAGCGCCGGCATCTCTAACATCGGCTCAGGCAACGTCGTCGTGGAAGACAGCACAGTAAGCGCCGGAAATGTTGAATATGGCTACAGTGACGGTATATATAACGGCGGCTCAGGTAACGTCACCGTTGAAAACGGCATCGTCACCGGCGGCAACATCACCGGTGACGGCGAAGGCCACGGCATCTGCAACGAGGGCGATGGCAATCTCATTGTCACAGACAGTACCGTCAGCGGCGGAAACGTCACCGTTGGCGGCAGCTACGGCATTGGAAACTATGACACCGGCACTCTCACTGTCACAGACAGCACCGTCAGCGGCGGAGATGTTGCTGGCTATGGCGAAAGCAGCGGTATATGTAACAGCGAAGGCGATACAGTTGTTGAAAACAGCTCTGTCACCGGCGGCAACGTCGGCGACGGCGAAAGCAGCGGCATCTACATGTATGACAACGGCAATCTCACCGTCACAGGCGGCGAAGTCACCGGCGGCAACGCCAGCGAATACAGCTACGGTATAGTGAATTATTATGATGGCGACATCGTAATTGAAGACGGCGCTGTTATCAGCGGCGGCGACGCAGGTAGCAGTTACGGTATCATGAACTCCGGCGGCGAGGGAAGTGTCACTGTCACTGACAGTACGGTTAACGCAGGTGACGCCGAAAGCGACAGCCGCGGCATATATGACTATAGTTCTGGCAATGCGCTTACCGTCAGCAACAGCACAGTCAACGGCGGAGACTCCGAATGGGGCGACAGCTACGGCGTATATGTTATCGGCAGCGCCGATGTTGACATCAGCGATGCCATAATAGCTGCCGGTACAGCTTCCGATGGGGATAGCTACGGCGTATATCTTGAGGGCTCGGGGGATACCTCCATTTCAGGAGATTCTGACATCAGCGGCGGCAGAGGCGAGGCGAGCTACGGTATATATGTCGAAGGCACGAGAGAGCTTGACATCACCGGCGGCACAATCGACGCAGGAATTGCGACAGGAAATAATGATAACAGCTACGGTCTCTATATCTGGGATGAAGCCGCCGTAACCATTTCGGGAGACGCAGTGATAAGCGGCGGTACGTCTGAGAAGGGCACGAGCTACGGAGTTCACATCAACAATGGCCTCGGGGCAAGCTTAACCGTCACCGGCGGCACCATTGACGGCGGGGATGGTTCGGGTGGAGCCTATGGCATTCGAGACAGCTCTTTAGGCTCTTCCAGTGTGACGATTTCCGGCGGTCTACTAACCAGCGATGATACTCCCGGCCTGGCAATATGGGCGGGTTCGTCACCGTCAATCGGAGGCACAGCCGTAATCTACGGCAGAGGCACGGCGAGCGGGCTAATCCTGCCGAATACTGTGCCGACGGACGACGCCATCTTCATTGCCAGAGCTCGCCCCCAAGGCAGCGATTTCGGAGGCGGCACAAATAATTACGCACCGGGCGCAAGCGACGGCCTGACAGTAATACCCGACCATTTGACAGTGAAATATGAGGTGCGAAACGGAAAGCCTGGCATCAGCTACACAGACGGCAGTTCAATCGACGGTTTCATTGAGGTACCGGGCATTACGGTAAAACCACCAGTGACAAACCCGCCGCCCCAAACGACGATTCCTGGTTCGGGCGGAGCAGCCGGCTCAAGCGGCAAAACGGTAAACATCCCGATTACGATAGATAGTATTGCGGGCACGGCGGCAATCGGCCTGAATGATAATATCACGCAAGAGCTTATTACAGGTGCGCTTGATAAGGCGAATGAGCTCGGCGACGGCGCCAAACCTGAAATTACGCTTGACCTTTCAGGGATTTCAAACGTAAGCGGCGCCGGCTTCAATGCAGCCGAGGCGCAAAAATTCTCTGACGCTGGGATAGGGCTGAATATTAACATGCCCAACGCAAATGTTAAAATAGAGCCCGAGGCTCTGGGCGAACTCGCCGAAAACGCGAATACGGGCACAGCGCCGATTACCATAGAGGCCACGGTGATTCCCGACGGAACACTTGACGGAATGCACGCGGCCAATGCCAAGCATTATGATACAGTGACCAATGTTGATATCCTTATTGACGGTGAGTCAGCCGATATTTCGGCGGAGATCAGCCTGCCGTATGCGCTTAAAGTCAGCGAAGTGCCGGAAGGCGTCAGCGTGGGGTACCTCACAGAGGACGGCGAGTTAATCCGCATAGACGGCACTTATGACGCCTCGACGGGGCTCATCACTTTCACAGTGCCGCGTGACACTCTGGGCAATTTCGTGGTCGGCTATGATGAGGTGCTTCTCTGGAACAATCAGTTCATTGATGTGGACGAAGAAGCATGGTACTATGATGCGATAAGCTTTGTAAATCATTTCAATTTGATGAGCGGCTATGGCAACACCCGCTTCGGCCCGCAGGACGGCATGACGCGCGCGATGTTTGTAACGGTGCTGTGGAACATGGAAGGCAACCCCGCAGTGGCGGATGATGCCGCGGATATTCCGTTCACCGACGTATCGCCGAATGCGTGGTATCACGATGCGGTGAAGTGGGGCGAGCAGAACGGCATAGTGGAAGGCATTACGGAAGATAGGTATGAACCGAGCAGAGAGGTTAAGCGCCAGGAAATGGCCGCGATGCTTCATCGCTACACAGTTTACAAGAGCCACAATATTCCGGACCACCGCCCGATGCCGGATTTCGGGGACATGGAGCATATCAGCGCATATGCAGTCGATGGAATGAGCGACCTATCCGAGGCGGGAGTTCTGAACGGCGACCACAGAGGCATGCTGCTGCCGCAAGAAACGGCTACACGTGCTGAGGCTGCGCAAATGCTGAAGAACTTCATGCGCTTTGTGATAGCGTAATACAGATTACAAGAAAAGAGATTTTATCTTCTTTTTACTCTCCATTAGAATACGGCAAAGTGCCGGGGAATATGTTCCCCGGCACTTTGCCGTATTTTGATTTACTGCCCGTAATATGCGTTCTCGCCGTGCTTTCTGAAAAAGTGCCTGTCCATAAGCTCTTTTTGCATGGGTGAAATATCCGAGTCGAGCAAAAGATTCTGCCATGCCATGAAGGCAATTTCCTCCAGCACAACGGCATTGTGTACGGCTTCGGCGGCGTTCTTTCCCCATGTGAAAGGCCCGTGTGAGCGCACAAGCGCGGCAGGCGTTGCCAATGGCGTGTCAGTAAGAACGCGTCTGCTTAATGTCTCTGCGATAACTTTGCCAGTTTCGGCTTCATAATCGCCTGCAATTTCCTCTGCCGTCATTTCTCTTGTGCAGGGTATTTCGCCGTGGAAATAGTCTGCGTGCGTCGTGCCGAGAGGTGGAATACCTCTGCCTGCCTGCGCGAAAACAGTCGCCCATCGGCTGTGCGTATGTGTGATTCCACCGATTCCCTCGAAGGCTCTGTACAGCTCGCAATGCGTGGCGGTATCGCTTGAAGGGTTGAGCTTGCCCTCAAGCTTTCTTCCGCTTTTTACATCTATGAGCACCATCATGTCACTCGTCAAAGAAGCGTAGCTTACGCCGCTCGGCTTTATCGCCATGATGCCGGTTTCGGCATCCAGCTCGCTGACGTTGCCCCATGTCAGGACGACCAGATTATGCTCATGCAAAAGCATATTGGCTTCATATACTCTCTCTTTAAGCCTTTCAAGCATAGCTTCTCCAATCTGAAAGCGCCCGACAAAGCTGTCAGGCGCTTTTGTTCATTCTTTACTCTTCTCCATGTGATTCACCGCCGCGCCGATAAAGCCCTTGAACAGCGGGTGTGAATGGTTGGGTCTGCTCTTAAATTCGGGGTGAAACTGCCCGGCAACGAAGAAATCGTTTGCGGGGATTTCAATCGCCTCAACAAGGCTGTCGTCCGGCGAAAGACCGGTTATTATCATGCCGGCCTGGGCTACGGTATCGCGGTAATCGTTGTTAAACTCATAGCGATGTCTGTGGCGCTCGTTAACAGATTCTTCTTTATAACACTCGGCCATTTTGCCGCCGAGAATTTTGCACGGATAGCTGCCGAGGCGAAGCGTGCCGCCCTTGGGGATGTTCTTGTTTTGGTCCGGCATGAAGTCAATGACCTTGTGCAGACCGTATTCGTCAAACTCGCCCGAGTTCGCGTCTTCAATTCCGCATACATTACGGATAAACTCTATAACCGCGATTTGCATGCCCAGGCAAATGCCGAAATACGGCACATTATGTTCACGCGCGTATTTTGCCGCCGTCAGCATACCGTCAACACCCCTTGTGCCGAAGCCGCCGGGGATAATCACGCCGTTGCAGTCACCGAGGTATGAATCGACGTTTTCTTCGTCCAGAATTTCTGAATCCACCCACTTGATGTCCACCTTGGTGCTGTGGTCATAGCCCGCGTGGCGCAGAGCCTCCATGACGGAGAGATAGGCGTCGTGCAGCTTGACGTATTTCCCGACGAGCGCCACGCGCACGGTCTTCTTCCTGCCTCTCACCTTTTCAATCATCGACTGCCACTCAGTGAGGTCAGGCTCAGGGACGTCGAGGTGAAGCTCACGGCAAACAACCTTTGAAAACGCGTGCTTTTCAAGCATAATCGGTGCCTCATAGAGTACGGGGATTGTGAGGTTTTCAATTACGCAGTCGTCCTTAACATTGCAAAACAGTGCGATTTTTTCAATTACGCTCTCATCTTCAATAGGCTCGTCGCTGCGCAGCACGATTATATTCGGAGATATGCCCATTGACTGCAGCTCCTTGACGGAATGCTGTGTGGGCTTCGATTTATGCTCGCCTGAGCCCTTGAGATAAGGCACCAAGGTGACGTGAACGAACAGGGAATTGCCGTAGCCCACCTCGTGGGATACCTGGCGTATGGCCTCAAGGAACGGCTGGCTCTCGATGTCGCCGACTGTTCCGCCGATTTCGGTTATCACGATGTTGGCATTCGATTCCTGCGCGACGTTATAGATGAAGCTCTTGATTTCGCTGGTTATGTGGGGGATAACCTGCACGGTGTTGCCGTCATAGTCACCGTTTCTCTCTTTATTAAGGACGTTCCAGTATATCTTGCCCGAGGTGATGCTGGAATACTTGTTCAAATCCTCGTCAATGAAGCGCTCATAATGCCCTAAATCGAGGTCGGCCTCGAGGCCGTCGTCGGTGACGTAGACCTCACCGTGCTGATAGGGGCTCATCGTGCCGGGGTCAACATTCAGATAGGGGTCAAGCTTCTGCGCGGTCACGCGCAGCCCTCTCGCTTTCAAGAGCCTGCCCAGCGAGGCAGCGGTTATGCCTTTTCCCAGCCCCGAAACAACTCCTCCTGTAACAAAAATATACTTCGCCATAAAATCGAAATCCCTCCACATCAAATTTGTATCTCCGCTTAATCATTTCCTGTATTTCCTTGAAATTCCGCTTCCCGCGCCTATGAAGATTAGTGCCAGAACCAAAGCGCCGCCTGAAATTCTGGTATCAATAAGATTCATGAAGAGTAATATGCTTACTGCAAGTATGCCAAGCACGGCGATAATCAGTAAAATCTGCCCAAACTTATACATCAAAACACCTCCTTTCATAAAAATTCAAATTATACTTCCACTACGCCGTCAAATACCTTTTCGGCGTTGCCCGTCATGATTACGGTTTCATCGGTGTAATTTATGATGAGGTCTCCGCCGCGCAGAATCACCTTCACGTCTTCGCCCTTCTTGCAGTAGCCATTCAGCACGGCCGCAACCGCCGCGGCGCATGCGCCTGTTCCGCAGGCAAGCGTCTCGCCGCTGCCGCGTTCCCACACGCGCATTTTAATCGTGTTTTCATCGAGGATTTCCACAAACTCTGTGTTCACCCTTTCAGGGAAGAGCGGTGAATACTCAAACAACGGGCCGATTCTCTCAAGCTCAACCTTATCGACGGAGCTGACGAACACCACGGCGTGCGGGTTGCCCATTGAGCAACAGGTGATGCGGTATTCGCTGCCGCCTATTTCCGCCTCGCGATCTATCACGAAATCTCCGTCCAGCCTGACGGGCACATTCGCGGGCGCAAGCTCTGCCTTGCCCATGTCAACGGCCACATTGTTCACGAGCCCCTGCTTCGTGAACACGCGGCAGTTTCTTATGCCGCTCTTTGTGTCTATGCTTATATCTCGGCTGTTCACCATTTTGTTATCGTAGAGATATTTCGCAATGCAGCGGATTCCGTTGCCGCACATAGCGCCCTCGCTGCCGTCGCGGTTATAAATCCTCATCTCGGCGTCCGCAACCTTTGACGGGCAAATCAGAATCACGCCGTCTCCGCCCACCCCCTTATGCCTTTCAGAGAGATAAATCGAGAGGAATTCGGGCGAATTGATTTGTGTTTCAAAGCAATTAATATAGATATAATCGTTCTCACAGCCCTGCATTTTGGTAAACGGAATCTTCTGCTTTTCCTGCTTGAGCTGGTTTATATCTATTATCTCGGTGTTCTCCGCAGTATATCTGCTCATGAGGCTGTCAGCAAGCGCGTTTGCGGTGTCAATCGCCGTCAGGCAGGGTATGCCCAGAAGGCTTGCCTTCCTGCGGATTTTCACGCTGTCGCGCGCGGGGTTTCTGCCCTTTGCAGAGGTGGAGATAACATAGCTTATATCACCTTTTTCAAGGAGCTTAATCGTGTTGTTCGGCCCCTCGTGTATCTTATCGACGGGAATAACCGTCAGCCCTACCTTTGCGAGGACTGAGGCCGTGCCGTACGTGGCGTAGACAGTGAAGCCCATCTTATCAAATTTCTTCGCGATTTCGCCGATTTCCGCCTTGTCCTGGTCTCTCACGGTGATGAACACGCCGCCGGTTTTCGTCATCTTGCTGCCTGCGGCAATCAGCCCCTTATACAAAGCCTCTTCAACGTTATTGCCTATGCCAAGCACCTCGCCGGTTGATTTCATCTCAGGGCCGAGCTGTGTGTCTACATCCGTGAGCTTCTCGAATGAGAAGACCGGCACCTTCACTGCGACGTACGGAGAGGTTTTGTAAAGCCCGTCGCCGAAGCCGAGGTCGTCAAGCTTATAGCCGAGGCTGACCTTCGTCGCCAAATCGCACATCGGCACGCCCGTAACCTTGCTGATATATGGCACGGTGCGTGAGGCGCGCGGGTTGACCTCAATCACGTAAATCTCCCCGTTCTTGATGATATACTGTAAATTGATGAGGCCAATGGCCTTAAGCTCCTTGCAGAGAGCTTTAGTCGTCTCGACGATGAGCGCGCTCATGTCGTCGTCAATGCCCGAGGCGGGGTATATCGCAATGCTGTCGCCGGAGTGAATGCCCGTGCGCTCAACATGCTCCATTATGCCCGGTATAAGTATCTTCTCACCGTCACAGATGGCGTCTACCTCAATCTCCTTGCCGCTGAGATATTTATCAATCAAAACGGGGTTATCCTGCTTCGTCGAGAGGATAATCTTCATATATTCCTCTATATCTTCATCGCAATAGGCGATTATCATGTTCTGCCCGCCGAGCACATAAGAAGGCCTCATGAGTACAGGATACTCAAGCTCCCTCGCGGCGGCAAGCGCCTCATCGGCCGTCATGACAGTGAAGCCCTTCGGGCGCTTGATTCCGGCCTTTTCAAGCAAAGCGTCAAAGCGCTCTCTGTCTTCGGCCATGTCTATGCTGTCCGCTGAGGTGCCGATTATCTTAATACCGGCCTCAAAGAGGGTTTTGGTCAGCTTAATCGCTGTCTGCCCGCCGAAGGCCACAACCACGCCGAGGGGTTTTTCAAGCGCGATTATATCCAGCACGTCTTCGGGCGAGAGCGGCTCAAAATAGAGCCTATCAGCGGTGTCAAAGTCCGTCGAGACGGTTTCGGGGTTGTTATTGATTATAATCACGTCGTAACCGAGCTTTTGAAGCGACATCACGCAGTGGACGCTGGCGTAGTCAAACTCAATGCCCTGGCCGATTCTTATCGGCCCAGAGCCGAGCACGATGATTTTCTCCTTGCCGTCTTCGGGAATCACAGTGGCTTCTGCGTTTTCGTCATAATCAGCATAGAAGTAAGGCGAGTTTGCGCGGTTGCCTGCGCCTGTGTCAACGGATTTATATACCGGGCGCAGCGTGAAGCTGAAATCATCGCCGGAAAGCCTTTTTATCGCGGCGTCAGGATAACCGAGCTTCTTGCCCTGTAAATAGAGCTCTTCAGTCACGGCTCCTTTGGCGAGCTCTGCCTCATAATTGACGAAGCTCATGAGCCTGTTCAGGAACCACGGGTTTATCATTGTTTTGGCGTACATATCCTCAACCGAAACGCCCCTCTTGAGAAGCTCATATACGGCAAAAAGGCGCTCGTCTGTCGGGTGAACCGCCAAAAGCCAGAGCTCGTCATCGGAAAATAGCTTGAATTTCGGCAGATTCAGCGTGTCTAGCGAAATCTCCGCGCCTCTCACTGCCTTCATGAGTGCCGCCTCAAAGGTTTTCGCGAGAGACATTACCTCGCCGGTGGCTTTCATCTGAGTACCCAAATCTCTCTTGGCGTAGACGAATTTATCAAACGGCCACTTCGGGAACTTCAGCGCGAGATAATCAAGCTGAGGCTCGGCGGCGGCATATTGCGCGCCGGTGACGGCGTTCTTTATCTCGCCGAGGCGGTAGCCAATTGCTATCTTCGTGGCCACCTTTGCAATCGGGTAGCCCGTCGCCTTGGAGGCCAGAGCCGAAGAGCGCGAAACGCGCGGGTTCACCTCTATCACGGCATATTCCATTGTGTCCGGATGAAGCGCGAACTGCACATTGCAGCCGCCCTCAACGCCCAGCTCGTTGATTATGCTGATTGCCGCGTTGCGGAGCATTTGCAGCTCCGCGTCGCTAAGCGAAACCGCAGGCGCAACGACGATGCTGTCGCCCGTGTGAACGCCGACGGGGTCAAGATTCTCCATCGAGCAGATAATGATGGCGGAACCGTCGGCATCGCGCATCACCTCAAACTCTATCTCCTTCCAGCCGGCCACGCTCTTCTCAACGAGAATCTGCGTGATGGGGGAAAGAGCAAGACCGTTGGCGGCCATCTCAAGCATTTGCGTCTTGTCATTCACGATGCCGCCGCCTGTGCCGCCGAGAGTGAACGCGGGGCGGATAATCACGGGATAGCCGATTTCCTCGGCGCACTCAAGCGCGCCTGCCACGGTGGTGACTACCTTTGAAGGAATGCAGGGCTCGGATATTTTCTCCATCGTGTCCTTGAAAATCTGCCTGTCCTCGGCCTTGTCAATAGTTTCGGGCGAAGCGCCGAGCAGACGCACGCCGTGTTCCTCTAAAAAGCCCTCCTTAGCCAGCTGCATGGAGAGCGTCAGACCCGTCTGCCCTCCGAAGCCGGAGAGAATGCTGTCGGGCTTTTCTTTTTTGATGATCCTTTTTATCGTCGTAAGCGTGAGCGGCTCGATGTAAATCTTGTCCGCCATGGCATTGTCTGTCATAATCGTCGCGGGGTTGGAATTGACGAGAACAATCTCGATGCCGTCTTCTCTCAAAGCACGGCACGCCTGAGTTCCCGCGTAGTCAAATTCTGCGGCCTGCCCGATGATAATCGGCCCGGAGCCTATCACAAGCACCTTCTTTATGTCTCTGTTAAGCGGCATATTCTCTCCTTTTGTTAAACCAAGCCCTGTGTCTTATATTCTCCCGTGAAGCAGCCGTCGCAAAGCCCGAGGCGGCATTCCTTGCACGCGGCGAGCAAGCCCTCAACACTGATGTAGCCCAAGGTGTCCGCACCGATTTTCTGCCGGATTCCATCCATGCTGAGCCTGTTTGCAATCAAGTTCTCTTCATTATCTATATCCGTGCCGAAATAGCAGGTGTGTGTAAACGGCGGCGCTGAAACGCGCATGTGCACCTCGGTTGCGCCCGCCGCACGGATAGCCTTCACAATCTTTTCACTCGTTGTGCCTCTCACGATGGAGTCATCGACGAGAACCACTCTTTTTCCTTTGAGCGCCGCCTTAAGCGGGTTGAGCTTCAGGGCGACGGCATTTTCCCTTTGAGCCTGCGTCGGGAAGATGAAGCTTCTGCCGATGTATCGGTTCTTCACAAACCCGGGCGCAAGCTGAATCCCGCTCGCTTTTGAGTAGCCTATGGCGGCCTCAAGGCCGCTGTCCGGCACGCCGCAGACCACGTCGGCGTCCACGGGATGCTCCTTTGCGAGCATTTCGCCCATTTTGAGCCTTGCTTCATAGACGCTCAGGCCGTCAACAACGGAATCAGGCCGAGCGAAATAAACATATTCAAATATACAAAGGCTTTCAGCTTCTGATTTAAGGCATATCTCGCTGTGCACGAGCTTGCCGTCCTGAATCAGCACGGCCTCGCCCGGTGCGATGTCTCTGATGAATTTGAACCCACAGCTGTCAAGCGCGCAGGATTCAGACGCCACTGCCACGCCGTATTCATTCTCGCCGAGGCAAAGCGGGCGGTATCCGTTGGGGTCACGCACGGCAACGATGCTGTGGTCAGCGCCCATAACTATGACGGAGAAAGCGCCCTGAAGCGATTGCGCCGCCTTTTTCACGCCCTCAAGCAGATTTCCAGCCGCGCGTATGGTTCTGTAAGCTATAAGTGAGGAGATAACCTCGCTGTCGCTTGTGGCGGCGAAATCCAGCCCGAAGCCCTTGAGCTTCTCCTTGATTTTATCGGCGTTAGTGACGTTCCCGTTATGTGAGGTGGCAATTCTGCCCGTCAGAAATTCGGTGACGACCGGCTGAACATCAGCCTTTGTGTTCGCGCCCGCCATGGAGTATCTGGTATGCCCGATGGCAACCTTTGATTTCGGCAGGCCCTCCATAACATCAGGCGTAAAAACCTCGCTGACAAGCCCGACGTCCTTATGGCAGATTATCGCGGTTTTGTCGCATGCGGCGATTCCCGCACCCTCCTGCCCTCTGTGCTGCAAGGCAAGCAGGGCGTTGTAGGTGATGCCCGCGGCCTCGCTGTTATCCGCGAATTTTTCGGAGATACTGACTCCGAAAACCGCGCATTCTTCACTGAGCTTATCGAATCTTTCTGTCATTCTCTCTCCAAAACCCATGCTTTTCTCCCTTTTACAATATCCAAAATATTATAGCACTTTTTCCGCGGAATTACAAAAACTTTTTGAAAAAAGTTGACAGGTGAGAGCGAGATACTATAAAATGGTTGCAGACAGCGAAAAAGCTGACGGGGGAGCGCCTCATCAGCCTTTTTGTTATTAAGGAGAGTAAAATGTCTGAATATTCGCCTCATGTTTCCTCTGAAAAAAGATTTAGCGTGCCTGATATTTTCGGCTCGCAGGTTTTCAATGAATCCGTCATGAGAGAGCGTCTGCCGAGAGACGTTTTCAAATCCCTGCGCAAAACGATTGAGCAGGGCAGAGAGCTGGATATAACCGTTGCAAACAGCGTGGCCAACACGATGAAAGACTGGGCGGTGGAAAAGGGCGCGACGCATTACAGCCACTGGTTTCAGCCGATGACGGGCATAACCGCCGAAAAGCACGACAGCTTCATCGCGCCCGCCGCGGGCGGCAGAGTAATCATGGAATTTTCGGGCAGGGAGCTTATAAAGGGAGAGCCGGATGCTTCTTCACTGCCCTCGGGTGGGCTTCGTGCCACATTTGAGGCAAGGGGCTACACCGCGTGGGACCCGACCTCATATGCCTTCGTCAAGGACGGCACGCTGTATATTCCCACGGCGTTCTGCTCTTACAGCGGCGAGGTTCTGGACAAGAAAACGCCGCTTCTGCGCTCGATGGAGGCCATAAATACCCAAGCTCTGCGCATTCTGCGCCTGTTCGGCGACACAGTGACGTCGCGCGTGTCCACGACCGTCGGGCCTGAGCAGGAATATTTCCTCATTGATAAGAGCGTCTATGAAAAGCGCAGGGATTTGATTTACACAGGCCGCACGCTTTTCGGTGCAAAGCCGCCCAAGGGGCAGGAGCTTGAAGACCACTATTTCGGCTCGATTAAGCCGCGCGTGGCAAGCTTTATGCGTGACCTCGACGAAGAGCTGTGGAAGCTCGGTGTGCTGGCGAAGACCAAGCACAACGAATCCGCGCCGGCGCAGCACGAGCTTGCGCCAATCTATGAGACGACGAATATCGCCACGGACCACAACCAGCTTACGATGGAGGTTCTGCGGAATGTGGCTGCAAGGCATAATATGGCGGCTCTGCTGCACGAGAAGCCCTTTGCGGGCGTGAACGGAAGCGGCAAGCACAATAACTGGTCTATCTCAACCGATTTAGGCAAGAATCTTCTTGAGCCGGGTAAAAATCCGCATGAAAACGCACAGTTTCTGCTGCTTTTGCTCGCCGTGATAAAGGGAGTGGACGAATATCAGGATTTGCTTCGCGTCTCGGTGGCATCCGCGGGGAACGACCACCGTTTGGGCGCAAGCGAAGCGCCGCCGGCAGTTATCTCGATTTTCCTTGGCGATGAGCTCACGGGAATCCTTGAGGCGCTTGAGACGGAAAGCCCGTATAACGGAAACGCCAAAACAAGCATGAAGATAGGGGTGCATGTTCTGCCGACGATACCGAAGGACACCTCTGACAGAAACCGCACATCGCCGCTCGCCTTCACGGGGAATAAATTCGAGTTCCGCATGCTCGGCTCTGCGCTTTCAATCGCCTGCCCGAACATCATGCTCAACACGATTGTGGCGGAGGAGCTTTGCCAGTTCGCGGATGAGCTTGAAAAAGCCAAGGATTTTACCGCCGCTCTCGGAAAACTGACAAGGCGGATTATCAAGGAGCATAAGAGAATAATCTTCAACGGCGACGGCTATTCAGCCGAGTGGGAGGAGGAGGCAAAGCGCAGGGGGCTTTCAAATCTGAAAACCACTGCGGACGCCTTGCCGAAATATATCGAAAAGAAAAATATGGCGATTTTCGATAAGCACAAGGTGTATACGAATGCCGAAATGCACTCGCGCTATGAGATAATCCTCGGCACATACATTAAAACCCTGAGCATTGAGGCCACCACGATGATAGAAATGGCGAAGCGCGATATTCTGCCTGCCGTGTCAGAGTATCTTGGCAGCCTCGCGGGCACAATCGCCGCAAAAAAAAGCGTCGGCGCGAGTATTGCGTGTGCGACGGAAACTGATATATTGAAAAGGCTTTCGTTAATGCAGGAGGGAGCATATAAAAAGCTTTACGAGCTTGAAAGGGCTTTTGCCGCCGCCGGCGAGCTGGACGGCGACATAAAGAAGCAGTCGAAATATTACAGCCGCGAGGTACTGAAGGCGATGGACAGCCTGAGAAGTATAATCGACGAGCTGGAAGTCAATGTGAAATCCGACTTCTGGCCTTACCCGACCTACGGCGAGATTCTTTATAGTGTAGTGTAATATAAAAGCGACCCCGGCTTATTAAGCCGGGGTCGGTTTCTACAGTATTATTCTATAAGCTTAAGCTCCCGCGCCTTCAGCACAGCATCCATGGCATTGTTCACCTCCAGTTTTTTATATGCGAGGGAGGTGTGTGTTTTGATTGTCGGGATTGAAAGCCCTGTCATATCTGAAATCTCGGCGTTTTTATAGCCTTTTGAGAGCAGCTCCAGCATATGCGACTGCTGCCTTGAGAGCTTTACGGGTCTGCCGCTTTTCTTTGAAGCTCCGCTCATGTAGCCCTTGTGCGCAGCTCCAAAGCTGTGTGCCGCCAGCATCACTTCGCTGACAAAAGCACGATTAAGCGAGCCGCGGTAATCCTTCTCACCGATGCTGTTAAGAATACGCTTCAAGACAGGAACCACGGCGGCACCTTCGTCAGCCGCGACCCGTATAAAGCCGTAGGGCTGCAAGATCTCCAAAGCTTCGTTCATTTCGGCGACAGCCTCGGCTTTTCGGTCAAGCGTCCAGTACAGCGCCGCAAGAATTACGCCTGCTTCACATCTGTCTAGAGGGCGGGCAAGGTTCTTGCCGAAGTCTTTGAGCAGCAGCAGATAATGCAGGGCTTTTTGTGTCTCACCCATTGCAATATACGCTCTCGCGGTGACAAAGTGCTGGAAGGAGCGGAAGAATTCGATATGCTCTGTGTCGGTGACGTAGTAGGAGTCCAGCCAGTCTTTGCCCGAGGCATTGTCACCGTCAAACATAGCCAGCTTTGCGCGGTACGCAGTGAGGTTGGGGGTGAAATATGGGGCGGAGTCATTGACAAACGCGCCCAGCCTCTCCATGACCTCCTTTGCGTCGGAATAACGTCCCAGCTGCCAGAGAATGCTGTGCTGCAATACCATCATACAAATGCGCCCGTCAGGTTTATTGTCCTTGGTGACCGTGCTGAGGACTCTCGTGTTTTCCTCCAATGCCTTTTCCGGCAGATTGCGCTCATAGGAAAAACCGGCAAGCGCGGTATCGCGCAGATACAGCCACTCAGGGCCGAGGAGGGGCGCGAAGGTGTGAGCAAACGTGTCTATGATTTTATCGCTCAGAGCTGCTTCGGAATAATCACGGTTACTGCGGTGCATATATGGGAGATTATGTGTGAAGGAAGCGATATTGGTGGCAAGCCCTTCTGTTGTGAAGCGTTTGAGCACTCCGCCAAAGATATGAAACATCGTAAACTGAGTTTTAAGGCTTTTTCGGTAATCCACATGAAATGCAAGCATGGCGAACTCCACAAACTCATTGCCCGCCTTTGCGATGTGCGGAAGATTTTTGATGATAGCATCCATATGCTTCGCATATTCCTTGTGGCGGCTGGTGAGGTAGTAATACCACGCATACAGGACATGCAGCACAGGTGCCTCACGGCAGGCGCGCTCCGGCAAAGCCTGTGCGAAAAAGCCGTGCAGAAAGTCAGCATAATCGGCCACGCCGTTCTTGTGTCCGCGAAACAGGAAGAGGAATAAAAAACTGTCTATGCCTTTATAATTGCCGCTTTGCAGCCAGTAACGCAAGGCGAGAGAATAATTGCCCTTATCCTTGTAATACATCGCGGCGGTTTCGAAGAGAGCGGCCGCGTCACTACCGGACTCCTCGAGCTGCGTATGCAGGAACTCCTGAAACAAGTGGTGATAGCGGTATGTATCGCCATACAGGCGGCTTAAAAAGGCATTGGAGCTGCTCAAAGCTTCCATCAGGGAGAGAGCATCGTCGCGGCCGGACAGCGCGGCGGCAAGCTCTGAATCAAACTCGTTCGCGATTGAGGTGCGCATGCAGAAGTCTCGGAGTGACGTATCCCAGTTATTCCACGCGAGCTGACTGAACAGGCGGGCAAAATCCACTTTGCCGTCCGCGGAGAATCCGTCAGACATAATAATGGTGTTGATGCCGATAGCCCAGCCGTCTGTAGCCATATAGGCGGCCTTTGCTTCCTCAGGCGTCGTGAAGCGGCCGCGCAACCGGAAATACTGCATGATTTCCGCCTCGGAAAAGCGCAGAAGACTGCCGGATATTATGTCTTTCTCAGCGTCATGGAAAAATGGCAGAAGCTCGTTCGGCGCCTCGCCGCGCGAAAGGATAAAACAGACGAATGAGTGCGGCAAGCGACGCAGGATTAGTGGCAGAGACTTCAATATCCCTGCGTTTGTTATGAGATGGAAGTCGTCCAATATAAGCGCATAGCTGCCGTCCTCCGGGCGCATCTCGCTCAAAAGAGAGACTGTGTGTTCAACGGGCGACGCGGAAAAAGCCTCGTCCGTCAAGACGCGGCGCATATTTTCATTGTGAGGCTGAAGTGAAAAAAGACCTGTGGCGAGCTGTTTGTAAAAAACAGACGGCGAGTTATCATAGGCATCAAGACCAATCCACACTGGAGTGCGCGCGCTCTGCTTCAGCCACAGCAGTGTTGACACGGTTTTGCCGCTGCCGCCTGGTGCGCACACAAAAGCAAAGCCGTCTTGAGCCGCCTCGTTGAAATGCTTCAGCAAATCTTTACGCGACGCACATATCTGCGGCAATCTTGCGGGAGTGAACTTGTCGCTCAGAAAACTTGGGATGTTCTTTTGCGGCATGGCTTTGCCTCCTGTCAACTTACTTTGAATATATTATATCACGACAACATTGTCGCCGAAGGCGAAAAAACATTAGTTCGCAATTCAATGTTCTCCGAAACACAGAAATCTTTTGATTTCGTTTTGTTTCGTGAGGTTATTATAACATATAAAGAGAAACTTTTCTCAAAAACCTCATACCGTATGATTTTATTCTTTTGCGTGAAATGATATGATATGCTTAGGTATTTCATAATATCGCGATGATAAACATGGAAATAATTTTATCGGAGGGGAAAAAGATGAAATTGATTTTCTGCAAAAGGCTCGTTGCGTCTTTAATCGCAATATCGCTGATTTTTACAATGCTGCCTCCAGTATCCGCTGTGGCGGCAGGGCAGGAGGAGTTTGTTCGGCAGACCAAAGGAGCCGCAACGCCGGAGAACGCACTCTCGGATGAGGCGTATAAAGATTTCGGGTTTCAATCCTTGCCTGAGCAGGAGGCGTTTGAGTCTTCAGAGCATCCGCTTGAAGATTATAAAAGCGCGTCGATGAGCCGGCTCTATGTGGGCTACATGAACAAGAGCAAGTCGCACAGCGGCAGCTATGCGGTATATGATGCGATGCCGCGGCTCAGCAAGCAGGCGGCTACTATCAGCGGCAATCACGCAGCAGGCTATCTGGACGCCGCTCCTTCAAAGGACGGTGGCAGCTATGAGGGTATCTCCGGCGTTACGGAAGCGGAGTACCGCACGCTCAATTCCGTGTCGCTGGACATGGGCCCGAATGGGGATGGCTCCGGCGGCAAGCCGTCAGTTCTTTGCGAAGCCATCTTGCTGACGGGTAAAGATTCAGGGGTAAGCCACGCTAAAAAGACCAGCTATCTGGCCGTGAAGACGAGGGTTTATGACCCTGTTAGGGGCGCACACACCACCCGCAATGACTATCATATCAAGCTGGCCGACTCCGGCGATAGCATCGGCAAGCTGGACGTGCGCGCCGCGCAGGGGCTCAATGCAGTGGCGGCCGGTGATTACAACGGTGACGGCGTGGAAGAACTGGCCGTTTATGTGCCGAATTTCAGCGAACCCTATATTCAAATCTTCGATGTAAGCGAAACCGGCGGCATCACATTAGGGGAAAAAATTGTGTTGAATGACCTTGCCACGCCAAGCGACCCCATGCAGTACCGCTTCAGCTTCACCGGGTGGAATCTGCCTATCGTCGCTCTTGCCACCACAGACCTTGCAGGGCACGACAGCCTCGCAATAACGGCCTGCTTGCCGCGCAGCACCGATAAAAACTACCGAGGTCACAGCCCCCAGCCCGCACTGGCGCTGTACAAAAGGGAGCAAAATGGAAATATGACGCGGGAGTTCCTTGACCATTTGAACTATGGCGACTATTATATGCGCTTTCCGAATGCCACAGAGGCCGATGTGAACGGGGACGGCACAGGAGAGCTGGTGGTGGCGGGCTATGCGGACACATGGAAAAACCCCGCTGACACGTCTACAACGCCTTCGCTGCATGCTTTCACGAAATATTGCGTCAACCTGCTGGTATATAATGAAGCAGACAAGATTTACCAAATGGCCTACACAAAACCACTGGAATTTACGCCTGCGGGCGATGTAAGAAAAGTGATGGCTCAGGACAGCGGCTACGCCATGAGCGAGCCTGTGGCACTGGCTGCGGCAAAGCTGAGTGAGCTTACCGCGGACGACTATCTTTTCCTTGAGGGTGCAGTGCTCAGTTTCCGCGGGGCGGCCGATGTGAAGAAGGATGCGGGCGAGCTGGAAAAGCTTGCCGGAGGCTCACTTGTAAAGCATCTTGAAATGAGGATGAGCCCCAGTGCGATAACCGTAAGTCATGCGGTTTCCGGCCGCTTTGCCGCAAACCGCCAGGGCAGCCAGCAAATTGCGCTGGTGTGGCATGATAATTACAACCACCCAAACGCGGTGGTGGACGCCAATATAACTTGGATATGGACGGAAAGCAATGTTGTGCGGCAGATGGACACCAACTACCAATACCTTTATCGCCGAGACGCAAACGGCAGCGGCACCTTCCTTTCACTGGCAAGGATTGACGACACGGCAAACCGGGCGGTTTACAGTTATGAAGGAAAGAGCTACGGCTGGAGCGCGCCAAACGCTTTGGTGGCACTGCCCGCCGTGCCTCATTGGAAGGAACTGCCCTATGAAGGCGGCGTAGGTGATGTCAGCTTCTCTGTGGGCAATACGCTGAATGCTTCGGCAGGCGGCAGCTTCACCACCTCGGCCGGCATAACCTTCTCGGTGAGCGCAATGGCAGGGTTTTCATTGTTTGACAACGGCGTGAAAAGCGGGATTGGCATTGATTTCAGCGCCGCGCTTACCGCCGGTATGGATATTCAAGGCGAGCTTTCTGTCGGTAACACGCAAACCTACAGCGCACCGGGCGACAAAAACCATGTGCTGGTTTATGCCACGCCGATGGTCACCTACGAATACAATGTGTGGCTGGCTGATTTCACGCTGACAGATGAGCTGGTGCGGGAATATAAGAAACAGACGGGCAGCAGCGTCGTACAGGACGAAAAAGGGACTATCTTCAAGCCCGGGGACACAATCCCCGCAGGCTGGCACAAATATAAGATGCATGTACCTTATTCTCCTACATTTTCGCTGATAACCATGGAGCAATATAATGCCGCCTATACCAAGCATACGCTGGGTACGGGTAAAATTGATATGAGCGCCTATGACTTTACTGTGGGCGACCCCACCACATACAAAAGCAGATTCAGCGATATTGAGTATTACAATTCGGTTCTCAAAATGGTATCACACCCAAAGGTAATCGCGGCGAACGATGTCACCAATCAGGTGGACTTTTCCGGCTCAGGGGATCTGAGCGGAGGAGTAACGGTGGGTCTGGATTATAGTCTCGCTGTTTTGAACAAGGTGGAGGGAGAACTTGCCATTTTGGTTGACCTCAGCGGTGGATTGGACTACGGGGTTGTGACCGGCGGCAGCAGCAGCTTTGATTTACACACCGGATTCTCCGTTGATATCGGTACCGGTGCATCGGTCAACCATCTGCCGAGCGGATACGGCGAATACGGCTTCCAGACGACGATGGGCATTTGGCCTTGCGCGGGCAGCGGTGCGCTGCTCACCACAGGCTTCATTGTGGAGCCGAAGGCGGATGTCCCGCCAAAACCGCCGGAAAACCCGTATGTATATGAAACGGGCATGCAGAATAACGGCAAGGCCTTTATGGTAATTGCATGGCAACGGCCAAAGGAGACAGAATACAGGCTTGCGAAGCAATATGATGTGTTCTATAAAAACGCGGGTGCGTCGGCAGGCGATTATCACTCTCTCGGAACAGTGAACGCGCTGGAAAGGAATTTCATAATTGCGGGTGAATTAACCCCTGCTGCCACCTATGACTTTGCATTCAAGCCTATTTCGGGCGACGGACACGACGGCGGCATTTCAGAGCGGTTGACCGCAACCGCTGCGAGTGCCGGAAAGCTGACAGTGAACCCGGCGACGCCGGCTGATGTCTATAAAGACACGCCCGAGCTTACTTTCAACCATGATTTTACCGTATCCGCCTCCAATACCGCGATGGATGAGACGATATACTACCAGTGGCAGAAATATAATGCGGGAGACGGCTATATCGGAGAGTGGGAGAATATCGACGGCGCCGATGGAGCGACATATACTGCCGAGCTGGAGACAGCGACGGCAGACGGAGACAGATACCGCTGCATAGTCACAGCCAAACGGAATAATGCCAACCCGTTTGTTAATCCCGCGCCGTCTCAGACGGTGATTTCGCGTGCGGCAACGGTTCATATAGGCGCAGACCCGCGTTATTCCGTCGCACTCAGCGCACAGGGTACAAGCGGGGATTTGCAGCGCGAAGACAGCGGCGAATACTTCCTGCCCGCCGACGGCAAAGCATATCTGAAGGCGCAGGTGAGCCATACAAGCCTGCCGAATATCGGCGACGGCTCGGTGGCACTGTATTACCGCAAGGACGGCGGTGCGGAGACAAAGCTTACAGACGGCCTTACGCCGGAAAACGGTGAGGTGACCTATGAATGGACGCCCCCGGAAGCGGGCACTTATAATCTTGCGGCTGTTTACATTTCCGCTCAGGGAGCGGGTATACCGGGGAAGCTTGCGGTATCCGAGCCTCTGATTATCCGAGCGGGTACAATCGAAGACGAGGTGTATGCCGTACACTATGAGCTGAACGGCGGGGAAAACAGCATGGCGAACCCCTCTGTCGTCAGCGGTAATGCAAGGCCTATCATGCTTGAAGCACCGACTAAAAAGGGAGCGAGCTTTGAAGGCTGGTATGAGGACGCGGAGTTCACCCAAAAGATGATTTATCTTGACGCACAGCGCATCAAGGCGGCATTGGGCGGCGAAGAGAAACCGTATGTGCTTCACGCAAGGTGGACATTTACGCAGTATGATGTCAATTATAGCTTAGAAGGCGGCCAGAATAATGCGGATAACCCGAATAAATACACGCTGGAAAACAGCGTGACGCTGAATGAGCCGACAAAGACAGGGTACCGTTTTGAGGGTTGGAGTTTCGTTAACAGCACGCCTCCTGTTAATTTGGGCAGCACTGAACTGATTACATCTCTTCCGCTATTCGACGAGAATAATGAGGTGGTGGCCGGAGATGTCACTCTGCTTGCCGAATGGGAACTTATAGAATACCCCATCGTCTACCACACCCCGCTGGCGGCGGGCAAGGGCGATAATCCGGACACTTACACAGTGGAGGACGAAATACAACTGGAAAGGGCAGACTACACGGGCACAAATTTCACTCACCTCGCCTGGTACACAGACCACACATATCAAAACATCTTAACTGACGACAAAATTGCAAAGGGCAGCACCGGCCCCCTCTCCCTGTTCGCCATGCCGAAAATCAGCTTCCAATATGTTTTCTTTTTCCCGCTTGGAGGTGAATATGGTGGCATAAACCCGCATACTACATCAGGCCAAATTGACCTGAGAGGCGCCTCTCGCCAAGGCTTCAATTTTTTCGGCTGGGGAGAAAGCGCTACGCCGGATGCGAACGGCAATCTGGTAGCCGATCGTGAGAATATCCATTATGCTGACACCTCCTATACCCCGCGACAGATGTTCGACAGGCTGTATGCCGCATGGGACGCCGTCCCCGAACAGATAGAGATTCGCTGGCTGGATTCCGTGGATGATACGGAAATTTACTTGAACCACGGCGAAAAGGGGGAAATTATCGCCGACCCGAATCTGTCGCCCACACATTACGGCTATACCTTTGACGGGCATTGGTACAGGGATAAAGAGCTGACCCAGCCCTGGGACTTTGCAAATGACATTTTACCTGATAGTCTTACCGGCAGCTTTGCGCTGTATGCGGGATTCAGAGAGCAGTATTACACTGTGAATTATGAGACGAACGGCGGAACTGCTGTTCCCGCACAACTGGTGAGAGAGGGGCAAACGGCGAGAAAGCCGAGCTCTTCCCGTCAGGAAGGCGAGACGGTTTATAACTGGCATGCGGACGAGGGGCTGACCTCACCGTATGATTTTGCTTCCGAAGTACAGTCTGACATCACACTATATGCCGAGTGGGGCACGATTCCGCCTGCATTTCCTCCCACACCTTGGCTGAACCCGTTTTCTGACATAATGCCGACCGACTGGTTCTATGAAGATGTGGAATATGTCGTGATGAACGGACTTTTCCTAGGCACAGATGAAATCACGTTTGCCCCGAATATGCTCATGACCCGCGCAATGCTCACGACGGTTCTGTGGAGAGAAGCGGGAAGCCCCGTAGGCGGTGAGAACCCGTTCACCGATGTGGCCGAAGGAAAGTATTATACTGACGCGGTCATATGGGCGGCGGAAAACGGAATAGCATATGGAATCGGCGGCGGCTTGTTCGCGCCTGAGAGGAATATTTCGCGGCAGGATTTCGCCGTTATGCTGATGAGATACATAGATTTCATCGGATATGAATATGATGTCGGCGGAGAATATGAAATATTTGCAGATGAAAATGAGATTTCCGATTATGCGAAGAACGCCGTGCAGATTCTCAACAAGCTCGGAGTAATCATGGGCAAGGGAAATGACGTAATTGACCCGCGCGGCTTTGCCACACGCGCGGAAGCGGCAGCCATGCTTCACAGGCTTCTGGAACTGATGAGGGCATAGATTTGAGAATCAAAAAATCCCCCTTTTCAGGGGGATTTTTACTTGTTCCTATTCGGTCTGAATATCCGCGACCTCAACCCCGCCGACGTGCTTCATGTTGGGGTAAATCAGCTCCATATATTCATCGGTGAATACGGTGTCTATGAAAACGGCGACCGGAGAGCTTGCCGGCACGCCCTCAATGCGCTGAGACCATCTCATTACCGCGGCGGCGGAGAGAACCATGTTGACCACCATGAAGACAGTGAGAGCTACGGTGAGAGGTCTGCCGACCTTCTTCGGAATTCTCTCAATTTGCAGGCACATTCTCGGATAGATTTCCTTTACCCAGATGACGCCGAGAAGCCCCCAAAAGATGGAATAAAACAGGTTGGTTCTGCCGTTGATATTGAAAAGAGAATCAGAGTATTCCCAAGAAACAGTGCCGAAGAACGCCTGCTGAACATAGCTGGAGACATATTCCACCGTTCCGCCGACGAGTGCGCTCAAAAGGAAGATAAACGGCGAGCTTCGGTTATAAAGCTTGTAGAACATCACCGTCATTGCCAGCGCGCCGATGCCGTAAATCAGTACGAACGGGCCGAACACCACACTTACCCTTATTTCAAACTGGTGCGGCGGCATCACAAGGCAATACAGCGTCTCGACGACGAAGCCGAAGAAATTGCCGATGAAGAATATCCAAAAAAGCTTTGACCAGCACATGCCGTAAGCAAAAGGCTTGTCAGCGCTGCTTTCCATTTTTATTTTATTGTAAGCACGCTCGAGACGCTCATCCCTCTTTCGAAAATAACCGGAAACCGGATTGACCACGCTCATTCCCTCTGTAATTGGCTTATCCATTAACTCCTCTTTTAACCCCGCATTCAATATCCGCATTTCGCAGCCGTCTCAAAAGGCCGCGCTTTTTCATAGAGCAAGTATAGCAAAAAAGGCCGGATAAGTAAATTGCGTTTCTCTTACGGATTCCTTTCGGATTGCGCCGCGGCAAGCTATTTGTTTAATTGCAAAAGAGTGTGAAGCATGCTATACTTATTATTAGTTACAGGGCTTAAAGCTTATGAGGATGATGCTTATGAAGATACATGAATCTGCGGAGAATTATCTCGAAACCATATTGATGCTGCGCGAGACGAAGGGTGAGGTGCGCTCGGTGGACATAGCAACCGAGCTTGACTTCACAAAACCCAGCGTGAGCGTCGCGATGAAAAAGCTCAAGGAGAGCGATTTCATTGAGGTGGATAAAGACGGTTTCATCACGCTGACAAAAACCGGCAAAATGATTGCGGAGGAGATGTATGAGCGGCACAAATTCTTCACAGATTTCCTATTGCATATCGGTGTAAGCGGAGAGCAAGCCGTGAAAGACGCCTGCCGCATCGAGCATGTCTTGAGCGCTGAAAGCTTTGATAAAATGAGAGACTATCTAGCGAAAAAAAAATAGACGCCATGCGGCGTCTGTTTTTTTGTTTAATCCGGCGCGCCCATAACGTCCCACGGCGTGAGCATACCGAGCAAGCGTTCTTGTTCGCCGCCGTTCTCGGTGATAAAGATAACGTTCACGCGCTTGCCCTTGCCGGTGAGCTTTTCAAAAATGGCCTTGGCTTCGGCATAGGTTGCATTGCGCGGCAGGAAAGCATAATTCTGCGGGTGCTCCTTAACAGGCAGAAGCCGCTGCAAATCCTCAAGGGTGGTGGCGCTGTCAATGGGCTTGCCGCTCATCATTACATAGCGAAAGATGGTGTCCTTGCTGAACACGCCGATGAAATCACCGTTTCGCATGACGGGAACATTTGAAAAGCCGTTTTTATCCATAAGCTCCATCGTGCACAGCACGCCTTGATTCAGCGTTGCGCGCATGATGGTCTCACCCTGCTTGGCATATTCCAGCGCAAGCGGCGGGTTTTTTACATACGCCAAAACCTCGCGCAATCCTTCCACCACAGGCTCCGACGGCTCGATTACAGGCAACCCGCCGATGTTCGCGTTGTGCGTGAGAAGATTCCTTATCTCTCTTACGACGTCAAGCTTATCACGGAAAACCGCGCTTGCCGGGTCTTTCGAATACTCAAACACCACGCTTGAATATCTTCTCTTCGCGCCGCGATATTTCTTCTCAAGCTCGTCTTCAAGCTGCTTGTATAAATCCAGAAAAACTTCAGTGTTAATCATGCTTCCTCCGGTTACGTCTATAATAGAGTGTCTGAGGTGAAGCTATCAAGCTTCTCCTTAATCTCATCAATATCCTTGCCGACGGAAGCCTTGAACTGCTCCTTGAAGCTTTTAAGCAGGCTGATGTTCTTTGTCAGCTCGTCCTTCTGCGCCGTGAGCCGCTCTATTTCCGCCCTCAAATCACGCAGCTTCATTTCGTCGCCGCTCATTGCCGCTCTTGCCGCCGCAAGCTCAATTTCGGCGGAATCAACGCGCTCGGGCACCTCGCTTTCCACAGGCGCATAATCTGGATATTCAAGCTCATCAAGCGAAGAGATGATTTCATCAATGAAGGCGTCCACCTGCCTGCCGTCATACCATTTTCCCTTGGTCTTGAACCGCACTTCCTCAAGTGTTTTTTTAGTTAGCTCCATATTCGTCCTCCAGCATTTTTAAGAATTTCTCTTTTCCGTATATTGAGTTTATCACTTTTATCAAAGAATTTGCAGGCATTCTCTCCGGCAAATCAAGCTTCTTAAGAAGCTCCTTTCGTCTCGCGGCGCTGTCCGCTTTTCCGGACAAACCCAGCATAAAGAAATCTGCCTTTGTGAGCTCGTCGCCCTCTGCCTGAGCATTAACCCCCGCGTTTTGAAGAGCTTCAAGCAAAACCCCGGCATTCATTCCCTCCACGCCGAGCTTGCCCTCTTTAGAGGCCACCGTCTTGCGCCGCTCTTTGCCGAAGATATCGGGTATATACGCGTGCTTTATCCTTTCGGGCGGCACGGCGCTTTGCAGCTTTGCCCTGATTTGAAAACCCGCGGCGTCACTGTCCGTCAGCACAATTATACCACATTCCCCCGCGAGGCGCTGAATAAGCTTGAGCGTATCCTTGTCCTTGAAAATCCGAAAGCCCCGCGTCTCGATTATCACTGCGTCAAGGAGCGTGCTGAGCTTAGCTTTATCATATTTGCCCTCAACGATGATTGCTTCTTTAATCTTAATCAAGCTATTCTCTCGCCCCCGGAAATCATGAGAAGTTTTCCAATCAGGCCGTCCAGCGTCAGGCGCGAAGCCATGCGCGAGCTTTTCAGCGACATATCTGCCGCAGAGAGAACGTCAATACTTTGCTTTATTTGCTCTATAGAGAGGCCTCTCGCCGAGCGATTGGCCTTGTCAAGGCGAAACGCGCGTCCGCCGTAGTCTCCGTAGCTCTGGGGCGCATTATATGGCAGCCCGGATAAAGCCGCCGTTTTGACGCGGAACATATCTATATACGCAGAGGCGAGAACCGAAAGCACCGCCACAGGCTCCTCGCCGGAATTGAAAAGCAGGTTCATGCAGGAATAGGCCTTTTCGTAATTGCCCTGCACGATTGCGTCGGAGAGAATAAATACCGTCGTCTCCAGGGATTTAGGCACGAGGGTTTCAATCATTTGGGCGGTTATCTCGCATCCGCCGGCGAACGCGCATAGCTTCGCCATCTCATTCAGCAGAGCCTTTATGTCGCTGCCCGCATATTCGGCGATTGTGCCGGCGTTCTGCCTTGAAAGCGTACAGCCGGCTTTCTCGGCACTCTTAATGAGCAGGCTAATTAGCTCGCCGCGCTCTCTCTGCTTGAATTCCACCGCTGCGCCCGCCTTGTCCACAGCCTTGATGAGATTCTTCCATTTGGCTTTTTTCGCGTCAAAGCTGAGCGTGGGGAAATAGAGAAGCAGCACGGTGGTATCGGGAACGCTTTCAATCAGCTCGGTGAGCTTGTTAATTTCGTCTTGCTTCTTGTCATCGAGGTTGAAATCCGCCACGGCGGTGCATTTGCGCTCGGCCATCAAGGGCAGAGCCACGGCGGAATCGACAATGCTTTCCAAAGACGCCTCGTGTGTGAATTCATTGAGGTTGAATTCGGAGAAAGCTCCGCCAAGGCTTTTCATCAGCTTCTTCGCCGCGCGGACGAGCATATACTTTTCGCTGCCGTAAAGCAAATAAACATTTTTGAGCGCGCCGCCTTCAATTTGCTTTTTGAATGCGCCTTCGCTGATAGCCGCCATTAGCTTTCCCTCCTTAACTCCAGCTTGCCGTCCTTGAAGAGGTCTATATACGTCACGCGCCTCTCGCATGCCGCGACGAACGCGCCGTGATATTCTTCGGCTTCAATTATATCACTTATTTGCAGAACAGTAAATGAGGAAATCACGGAGGAGGCAGGATTATTCGTCACGAGGATTTCACTGTGCCCGGCGGCCTCCCCGGTCTCGATAATCAAGCGGCTGCCGAAGATTTCGCTTTCAAAGCCGCCGTCTATTACTTCAATCGGTATGCCATCAACGGCGTTATAGACAGAGATTTCCTCAAAAACACGCCGCTCTGCGTGTTTAAGGAGAGCGTCAAGCTTGTTATCTATGAAAACCTGCTCGCTGATATTTACCGTCTCGACGGAATATTCCTCAAGGACATTCCGCGCGGCATAAGTGACATCATGCGTGTTTGAAAGCAAATTCATCGTCTTCACGGCGCTGATATTGTTTTCGGCAAGCACTGAGGCCGCGGCGGTTTCGTTATAGCCGCCCAGAGTTATCACGGCTGCCTCGTCATTTTTTAAGATAAGCACGCAGCTTTCTTCACCTTCATTTACGACGGCAACTGCAACCGCATTATGATATTTCAGATAATTGAGCGAAACTCCGGCGATTATAATCGCGGCGGAGCATGCGGCAAAGATGATTTTCGTCTTCCTGCCGGGCTTCTTGATTATAATCACCGCCAGAAGCAGCAAGATAGCCGCGAGGCATAAAAAGCCGTAGCGGTTGCCTATATGCAGATATATGCCTCTGAGCCCCGAAAGCATATCCGCACCCTCGATGATGCCCTTCGCCGTAAGAGCCGTGAGAAACGCGAAGGGCGTCGCGATAAAGGCGAGAATGCCCGAAGAGGAAAACAGCAGCGCAAAGATGGCGAGGTAGATCAGCAGAGTGGCAAGCGGCATGAAAAGAGTGCTGGCCAGCGGCGCAATGATTGAAACCGTGCCAAACAGATAGATTTGAAACGGCAGCAGGAAAACCGTGGCCGCAAGGCTCATGGAAAGCGCGGAGGCGAGGGGGTTCATAATGCGGTATATCTTTCCGCTGCCGAAGGGTTTAACCAAAGCTTTTCTTATCGGCGCGTTTAAGAGGATTATCCCCGCCGTCGCCATGACGGACATCAGAAACCCCACGTCGCCGCCGATAAACGGATTAAACAGGCAGATTATCACAAGTGAGAGGCCGAGGGAGTTGAGGGAATTTGCCTCGCGCCCGAAAATATCGGCAAGCAGGAAAATCACCGTCATTATGCCGCTTCGCATAACAGCGCCGCTCATGCCGTTTAAGAGCATGAACAGCAGTACGGCGAGTATCGCCAGAGAGTTTCTCACCTTTCTGCTGAAGCCCAGCCCTGAGAGCAGAAGAATAAGAAAGCCGGAAATCACTGAGACGTGGAAGCCCGAAACCGTAAGCAAGTGAGACAGTCCCGTCTCCCGAAAGCTGCGGCTGACCTCGTCTGTGATGCCGGAGTTATCACCCAGAATCATCGCGTTGACGAGCCCTGAAAGCTCCGGCGCCATCATTGCGCTCACGTTTTTCGTGAGGTCCTTGTGTATCCGCTTCAGGTAATAATCAAGGCCGCTTTTCTCGGCTTTAACACTGTAAGCCGTGCGATCCTTCACAGACGCGCCGATGACGACATTCTGCGAGAGATTTCGCGTTTTCGCCGAGAAGAAATCTTCGTCGTTAAAGGTGTAAAACGTGACGTTGGCATAGAGATAGTCATATAAATCAATGTAAATAGGGTAGAATGAGCCGAGCCGTGTGCGGAAATTCTCTGTTTTTATCTCTTCGCCGCCTATGCTTACGCTTTCAACCTCAATCTCATAGTAATACCTGCCGTATTCGCGCTCGGGATATTCCATGAGCCTGCCGCTTATTGAGGCGGCCTTGCCGTCAAGAAAATCAAAGTTTTCCGCTTTGCCGTCATAGGATATCCCGAACACGAAAAATGCCAGAGACGCCGAAAACAGCGCCGCTGACACTATGATAAAATCCCTTATGCTTTTTCCTTTGATCTTCAGAATAACCACAGCCGCGATGACCGCCGCGAGGCAAACACCGGCCATAACGAAGCTTGGCGTCTTTCCGATGAAAACCGCCGCAACGAAGGCTATTAGCAGTGAGAATCCGATAACGGCAAAAGGCTTCTGCATTATTTCTCAAACAGGGGCAGAGGCTCTAAGAAGATGATATCGTCTCTGTCCATGGCGTCGCCCTCGGCGAGAACGCAGGCCTTGCCGACCACCTTGCCGCCTATCTGGTGCAAAAGCTCCTCCATCGCGGCAAGGGATTCTCCCGTGCTTACGACGTCATCTACAATGAGAATTCGCTTACCCTTGAGATTGATGCAGTCATCTTCAGAGAGATACAGCTTTTGAACATGAGAGGTCGTTATAGAGCGCACATCGGTACTTATCGGGTTTCGCATATATGCTTTTATCCCTTTTCTCGCGACGACGTAATTGCGGCAGCCGAGCCGCGCCATCTCATAGGCAAGCGGAATGCCCTTGCTCTCCGCCGTTACGATTACGTCATGCTCCGGGCATTTCTCAAGCAGAGCCGCCGAAGCCTTCTCTGTGAGCTCTACGTCGCCGAACATGATGAAGCCCGCAATGTCAAGATGCTCGTTTATCGGGCAAATCGGCAGGCTTCGCTCTACGCCCGCAATGGTCATATTATAATATTCACCCATGTTTTCCTCCTTAGCCCAGCTTTTCGCTCAGGCTCTTGCCCGCCAGCATATGAAAATGCAAATGATTCACAGACTGCCTGCCGTCCTTGCCTGAATTCGTGACGAGCCTAAAGCCGTTTTCCAGCTTTTCCTGCTTTGCTATCTCCGCGGCCGCTTCAAACACAGCGGCGACAAGCGCGCTGTTTTCACCGGTGATGTCCGCCGCGGAAGCGATATGCTCTTTCGGGATTATCAAAACATGAAACGGCGCCTGAGGCTGCAAATCGCGAAAGGCAAGTATATCATCATTCTCGTAGACCTTGGTTGAGGGGATTTCCCCGCTCACTATCCTGCAAAAAATACAGTCCATTTTATCCTCCTCACATCATGCCGCGCGCGATTTCCTCAACAGCAGAAAGCGCCCCGCCGATTTTATCCTTATCCTTTATGCCCGCCATTGCGAAATCGGGTCTTCCGCCGCCGTTTCCGCCGGCAAGCTGCGCAACCTCTTTTACAATCTGCCCCGCCTTGAGGCCCTTATCCTGCGCGCTCTGATTCACCGCGCAGACGATGTTTATCTTATCGTCCGCCCCGCCCGCAAGCACGATGACGGTCGCCTCGTTATATTCTTTGGCTTTGTCCGCCATGGTTTTGACTGCGTTTATATCTGTGCCAGTCATATTAGCAGTGATAATTCTCACACCGTTTACATCTTTGGCGTTTTCAAAAATATCTCCGGCGTTTTTATTCGCGAGCTGGGTGTTGAGCCTTTCAATCATTCTGTCCTTGGCGCGCATTTCATCAATAAGCGCCTTGACGCGCTCAACCATGTTTACGGCGTTCGTCATTTTGAGCATTCCGGCCATCTCGTCTCTCATCTCGATGACGGTGTCGAGGATATTCAGCACGCCTCTGCCCGTGACGGCTTCGATTCTCCTCACGCCGGCAGCAACGGAGCTTTCTGACAATATCTTGAAAAGCCCGAGCTTCGCGGTGTTATCCACATGCGTGCCGCCGCAGAATTCGCGTGAAAAGTCGCCGATGGAAACCACGCGGACAGTGTCTCCGTATTTCTCTCCGAACAGCGCCATCGCGCCCATTTCTCTAGCCTCGGCTATGGGCATCACTCTCACGTCAACGGGCAGACCCTCGAGGATTTTATCGTCGATTATCTCCTCAACTCTTCTCAGCTCGGCAGGGGAAAGCGCCTGAAAATGCGTGAAGTCAAAGCGCATTTTATCATCGTCCACAAGCTGCCCGGCCTGCTCCACATGCGTGCCGAGCACCTCACGTAAAGCCGCCTGCAAAAGGTGTGCCGACGTATGGTTTCGCATGATTGATTCACGGCGCTTTCTGTCAATCTTCGCCTTGACGGCGGTAGTTGCTTCAAGCTTGCCGTCCGCGATGACGGCCCTGTGCATATATACCCCGCCGCCGGATTTAGTTGTGTTGATTATCTCGGCCTTGCCGCCGGAGGACTCGATTACACCGGTATCGCCCACCTGCCCGCCGCCCTCGGCGTAGAAGGGGGTTCTGTCCAGCACAATTGATACTTCATCGCCTGCCTCGGCGGAAGCCACCCTTTGCCCGGCTTTGATAATCGCGAGAATTTTCGCGTCGCTTCGCATTTCGTCATAGCCCGTGAAATAGGTGGCGTCTATTCCCTCGGCGGCGTCATTTTCGCCCGCCCAGGCGTCTTCTCCCGCGGCCTTCCGCGCGTTTCTGGCGCGCTCGCGCTGCTGAAGCATGAGCTCGAAGAAGCGGCTTTCATCGACCGCAATCTTGCGCTCCGCGAGGATTTCCTTCGTCAAATCAAGCGGGAAGCCGTAGGTGTCGTTGAGCAAAAAGGCGTGGTCGCCCGAAAGCGAGTTGGATTGCAGATTCTCTATGAAAGCGTTGAGCCTTTCAAGTCCCTGGTCTATTTTTTGCGCGAAGCTTGTCTCCTCGCTCTCAATTATCTTCTTTATTGTTTCGCGCTTTTCATCAAGCTCGGGATATGCGTTTTTGTTTGAATCTATAACCGTATCGGCGAGCTGTGTCAGGAAAACGCCCTGCACCTTCAAAAGCTTGCCGTGTCTAGCGGCGCGCCTCAGCATGCGGCGCAGAACATAGCCCCTGCCTTCGTTTGAGGGCAGAATGCCATCGCCTATCATGAACACAATGCTTCTGATATGGTCTGTGATGATTCGCAGGGATACATCATTCTTGCGGGTTTCGCCGTACGGAGTTCCGGTGATTTTCACGGCGTGGTTCGTTATCTCCTGCATTGTGTCCACCAGGAAAATATTATCCACGCCCTGCACGACCATCGCCAGGCGTTCAAGCCCCATGCCGAAGTCGATGTTCGGGAGGTCAAGCGGCGCGTAAGTGCCTTTTCCGTCAGATTCAAACTGTGAGAAGACGATATTTCCTATCTCGACGAAGCGGTCGCAGTCACAGCCGGGCGCGCAATCGGGCTTGCCGCAGCCGTTTTCCTCGCCTCTGTCAAAATAAATTTCACTGCACGGCCCGCACGGCCCGGCGCCATGCTCCCAGTAATTGTCTTCCTTACCCAGGCGCACCATGTGAGATTCCTTTATACCCACATTTTTCACCCATATATCATATGCCTCGTCGTCTTCCAAATAGACGGAGATATACAGCAGCTCTTCGGGAATATCAAGCGTTTTATTGAAGAATTCCCAAGCCCACGGAATGGCCTGCTCTTTGAAATAATCGCCGAAAGAGAAATTGCCGAGCATTTCAAAATAGGTGAGGTGCCGCGAGGTTATCCCGACGTTTTCGATGTCGGTATTGCGCACGCACTTTTGGCAGGTCGTAACTCTTCTGGCAGGCGGAGTGACCTCGCCCGTGAAGAACTTCTTCATCGGCGCCATTCCCGAATTGATAATCAGAAGGCTGTTGTCGTCCTTAGGCACAAGCGAAAAGCTCGGCAGGCGCTGATGCTCCTTTGCTTCAAAGAATGAGAGAAATTCCTCTCTCAAATCGTTAAGTCCCGTCCACTTCATTTGGTTCTCCTTTTAGAAAAATCTTTTTCAATAAAAAACACCCCAAGCCATAGCTTGGGGCGAATTAAATCCGCGGTACCACCCAAATTGCGGGGCAAGCCCCGCCTCTTTAGAGAAAACTCTGCCGTTAACGCCGGCATACGCCGCTGCTTTGCACAGCGATGCGCCTCCGAAGAGTAAGGGGCGGCCAGAATTCTTTGCCCGGCTGTTCTCAGCGGCCAGCCTCTCTTTGAGAGCAAAAACAACTCATTTTCCCCGCGCAGTTTCAGTATAAAATTATTATATGCCTATTGCGGGAGGGTGTCAAGGCTTATGCTATTATAAAGCTGTTGACAGCCTTAATAGGCTTTGATATAATATAAAAACATCTTGAGGGAGTAGTTTGCGAGAAATCTCGTTGCAAGTCAACATGCTGGCTTTTGCCTGGCTTGCATTAAAGAACAAGACTCATGTTTGTAGATTTAGCGGTTTGCCGCTATATTTACGGCATTTGTCTTTTTTTATTGCATAAAAACACAGTATTTTGGAGGGAAATATGACACTTTTAGAGCTGTTTCTGATTGCACTTGGGCTTTCGATGGACGCCTTTGCCGTGGCCATCAGCAAGGGGCTGTTAATGCAGAAAGCCACGCTGAAAAAAGCGCTGACCGTTGGGCTTTATTTCGGTCTGTTTCAGGCCGCGATGCCTTTGCTCGGCTATTTCGCCGGAAGCTTTTTTGAAAAGCAGATTACCGAGTTCGACCACTGGATTGCCTTCGGGCTTCTGCTGCTCATCGGTGCGAACATGATTCGTGAGGCCGTGAAGCGTGACGATGACGACGAGCTGAAGGAGGACATAGGCCCGAAGTCAATGTTCCCGCTTGCCGTCGCGACGAGTATAGACGCACTCGCAGTTGGAGTATCCTTCGCGTTTTTGAAGGTTGAGATTGTTCCCGCGGTTTCGTTTATCGGCGCGACCACGCTGATTCTTTCAATGGTTGGAGTAAAAATCGGCAATGCTTTCGGCATGAGGTTCAAAAGCAAGGCCGAGATTATCGGCGGCGTCATCTTGATTCTTATCGGCACTAAAATACTGCTCGAACATTTGGGGATTTTGAACTTTTAGCTCTAAACAAAAGAGCCTGACGTTGCGTCAGGCTCTTTTGTTTTGCTATCTTTTCCTGTTATGTTTATTCATTTTGCTGATGCTTTTGTGCAGTTGCTGGCGCTCTCGCAGATAGCCGATTTTATCATCGGAATATCTTGCTTCCTTCTTGAGCTTGTTATAGCTTTCAAGGCGTTCTGCGGAAAGCTCGCCGCTTTCAATGGCGGCTCTTACGGCACAGCCGGGTTCGTTTTCGTGGCGGCAATCTGAAAACCTGCAGCGCTCAAAGTAGCTCTCAACGTCGTTGAAGGCTTCGCCGAGACCGCTGCTGACATCCCACATGCCGAGCTCGCGCATGCCGGGGGTGTCGATTATCATGCCGCCGCCGGATAGCCTGATGAGCTGCCTGTGAGTTGTGGTGTGCCGCCCTCTGGCGTCATCCTCCCGTATGCCGCTCACATTCATGATTTCCTCACCCGCGAGAGCGTTCACAAGGCTTGATTTGCCCACGCCCGACGAACCGAGAAAAACACTTGTCTTTCCCTGCTTCATATATGGCGAAACATTCTCTATGCCCCGCATTGTTTTGGCGCTGACGGCATAGACGGGTACGCCAGGCGCAGCTTCCTCGGCCTCGGTGATATACTTATCGGCATTATCTGTCAAGTCTGATTTCGTGAGCAATACCACCGGTGAAGCTCCGCTCTGCCACGCGAGCGTGACATATCTCTCTAGCCGTTTCGCGTTGAAGTTCTGATTCATCGACTGCATGACGAACACGTAATCGAAGTTCGCCGCCACCGCCTGCTCCGTCTGATGCGCGGTGGAGGGGTCTGTGCGTGAGAACAGAGTTCTGCGCGGGAAGGTTTTCACGATGAGGCTGTCTCCGCTTTTATTGTAAACAATCTCCGTGAAATCCCCTGTTGTGGGAAAGCTTTCATCGCCCTCGCCGAAATACACGCCGCTTTTTAGCCGCGCAAAGGTTTTCCCCGCGGCACAGATTATCTCATACCTTTCCTTATGCACGGCGGTGATTCTCGCTGCAGTTTCTTCAGTGCCGCCATATATATTTGAATCATAACCATAGTCCATTATATTTATCATTTCTTCTCCTTTCCTGCAAATGGGCGCAAAAATAGCACACCTAAGTGTGCTACATAATCGCAGTATTCACATAAGCTTGTCAATTGCCGAGGTTCCGTTTTCTCGGCGATATTCTGTTTTATTTCTCGACCACCCAAATAACACTCATAAGACACCTCTCCTTTCGAGACGGGTATTGAACTAGTCCACAGTCTATTATAGTCTGATTCCCTTAATTGTCAAGCCTTTGCTTTTACATTTTTGCAGGCCTCACATGAGGCGCAGCTTCCGCCGCACATGTTCTTTTGCGCGCAATCCGCGCAAATACCGTTTCTTTTTATGCGGCGCAGGGAGAAGAACATCAGCGCCACTATAGCAAGCAGAATTACTACCGTGGGTATCATATTGCTCCTTTCATAATCAAGCCTGTCAGGCAAGCGTGGATTCAAGCTTCGACTTCTTCTTGTATGTATCAGGCCTCAACAACATAAACAGCATGAAAGTCAAGACCAGCACAGCCGCCAGCGTACCTGCCGTGAATTCATATGCGGTGAAGAACGCGCCGAACTGATTTATCATCAAGGCTATGGAATAGGCGAAGACACACTGATAAGATATTGCGAAGGCCGTCCATCTGGCTGAGGCCATTTCACGCCTGATAGCCGCGATGGCTGCAAAGCACGGCGCACACAGCAAATTGAACGCGAGGAACGAGATGAGCTGATGTGCCGCCGGCATCAGGAGAGAAACCTGACCCCAAAGCCCAGGGCTGCTTTCTCCGGCCTCGCTGCCCAGCCCGAACAACACACCGAGAGTGCTGACTACATTTTCTTTGGCGGTTAGACCTATGAAAGAAGCGACGGTCGCCTGCCAGTTCCCAAAGCCCAGAGGAGCAAACAGCCATGCAAGTGAATTGCCGATTATCGCAAGGATACTCACGTTCATGAGCTCTTCTTCCGCGAGATAACCGAAGATTCCGTTCACCCAGCCGAAATTGCTCAAGAACCAGATTATCACGCTCGAGGCGAAGATGACCGTGCCGGCCTTTTTGATGAAGGATTTCGCTCTGTCCCACATATGAATCAATACGCCGCTGACCTTTGGCATGTGATAAGGGGGAAGCTCCATTAAAAACGGCGTGGCCTTTCCGGCAAAGGGCTTCGTCTTTTTAAGGATTAAGCCCGATACGATAACCGCGGCGATGCCGAGGAAATAGAACATAGGGGCAACCCAACCGCCCATTTCAGAGCCGGACATCACGCCGATAATCAAGGCGATTACGGGAAGCTTTGCGCCGCAGGGAACGAAGGTGGTCGTCATGATGGTCATGCGGCGGTCTTTATCGTTTTCAATTGTCTTCGTGGCCATAATCCCCGGCACACCACAGCCGCTTGAAATGAGCATCGGGATAAAGCTTTTACCGGAAAGCCCGAATTTCTTGAAGATTCTGTCCATAATAAATGCGATTCTTGCCATATAGCCGCAGTCTTCGAGTATGGCGAGGAAGATGAAGAGAACCATCATCTGCGGCACAAAGCCGATAATCGCGCCCACACCGGAGATTATACCGTCTACCACGAGACTTATAACCCAACCCGCCGTGCCGATTGACTCAAGCGCCGATGCCACGGCCGGCTGAATCCATTCGCCGAACAGCGTATCATTGGTGAAATCCGTGACGATTGAACCCACGGTTGAAACCGAGATGTAGTAAACGAAGAACATGACGGCGATGAAGATTGGCAGGGCCAGCCAGCGGTTCGTGACGATTCTGTCTATTTTATCGCTGATGCTGAACTCAACCGGCAGCTTCTCCATGCTGTCTGAAACGACGGATGAAATCCATGCGTAGCGCTCATTTATAACAATGCTCTCGCTGTCTTCGTCAAATTTGCTTTCGGCCTCTTTGATTACCTCCTCAATTCCCTTGCTTTCATAAGGAGAGAGGTTCAGGCTGTTTTCAATCTTCTCATCTCGCTCAAACAACTTGATTTCAAACCAGCGCTTTTCCGGGGCAGAAACTTTATTCGAAACGAGTGCCCCGATTTTTTCAAGCGCCCCCTCAAGCTCGGGTGAGTATCTGTGCTTCGCGCTATGCCGCCTGCCGGCGATCTTCACGGCTTTCTCCGCCGCAAGCGCAATGCCGTCTCCCTTTAACGCGCTGGTTTCCACTATCTCGCAGCCCAGTTCCTCACCGAGCCTTTTTACATCAATTTTATCTCCGCTTTTGTTTACGACGTCCATCATATTCAGCGCGATTATCACGGGAATGCCTATCTCGATAAGCTGCGTCGTGAGATATAGGTTGCGCTCAAGGTTCGTTGCGTCCACAAGATTGATGATGGCGTCCGGGTTTTCCGTGAGAAGATATTCTCTGCTCACCACCTCCTCAAGCGTATACGGCGAGAGGGAATATATGCCGGGGAGGTCAACAATTGTGACGTCCTTTTTGCCTTTGAGGCGCCCCTCTTTTTTCTCCACCGTGACGCCCGGCCAGTTGCCGACGTACTGCTTACTGCCTGTAAGTCCGTTGAACATTGTTGTTTTTCCGCAATTTGGATTCCCCGCAAGTGCGATTTTCATTCAGCCTTCTCCTTTGATTAGTGGCGACTAACTCGCCGTGATTTTTTAAGCCGCTCACTTTCGGAAGCAGCTCATATCATATATGTTATTTTACGAGAATCTTCTCCGCCTCGCTTTTTCTCAATGAAAGCTCATAACCCCTGACATTGACTGAAATAGGGTCGCCGAACGGCGCAACCTTCCGCACGAGAATATCCGCACCCCTTGTTATGCCCATATCCATTATGCGGCGTTTAAGTGCGCCGCCGCCAAGCAGCTTTTCCACCTTTACGCTCTCACCGGGCTTGATGTCTCTCAGAGTCATGTTTCCCTCCACATGGTTAGGCGAGCCTAACTTCCACTCAAAATAATAAGTGCATCTCTTTGCACAGCGAGTTAGCCGCTGCTAACTCGCTTATATAATACAAGATTATTAGTGGACTGTCAAGAGGAAAACGCAAGATTAGCAAAGCTTTTTTGACATATAGAAAACAAGGTCATCATCGTTCACGCACGGAGAATACTGCGGCAGATTTTCATCTCTGTACCAGCACCCGGTGCCGTCCGGGATATATCTGCGTTTGGCATACATACGCTGCGCCGCACCGTAGCCGCTGTGCAGCCCGACAGCGAGAGTAACTGTGTCGGCTCTTTCGGCGGCAAGCATCTCGGCCGTATCCATCAGTTTTTCACCGATTCCGCGCCGCTGAAATTTCATCAGCACATTAAAATCACAGATTTCAGGCAGATGAAGCCCGGCAAAAGGGCCGGCGTTCTTTTCGGGCAGCAGCGTGACATATCCCGCCACCTCGCCGCACATCTCCGCGATTACTACCTCACGCTTCCCAAGCTTTTGCTCGGCGAGATAAAGCTCAAACTGCTCCGCGGGCTTATGCCAGCCCTGCTCGGCGAAGCCGTGCACCAAGAGCGCGACGTCGCTTTCGCGCATGGCTCGTATAACAAGGGGGGTATCATTACAATATATTTGCGGCTCTGTCATGACGCACCTCCTTAATATTTTATACTGCTATTGATACGAATAAAAAATGTGGGTATCATGTCTTAATTCGGATAGTAGCACCAATAAAATGAAAAGTCAACAATCGTATGATACTGTGCAGCGAGCCTCCCATTTGCTTCAATAATTGATTTGCAAGTAAGAGTATACCACTCATTTCGCCGGAATTCCAACGATTTCCCAGTAGCACACGGATAAGCGAATTCTTCTTTGATATGAGATTGCTCAGGAAAAAACGGAGAAAAACTACGGAATCCGCCACGATTCGACAATACATACAAACAGTATCTAGAAATTGCAATAAATTTTATTGACGCTCACCTGATTTTGCTTGCCGCATTGGCAATACAAATGGCAGTTATCATGAGAATAAAGCCGGCGCGGTTATTGACGGGAGGTGAGTGAAATTTGAACAGCAAGATGTAATAATTAACATTTTTTCGAAGCATTTTAAAATAGATAGAGAAGTTATCGAAAAGAATCTGGAGAGCTGCTTGTTTTTGAAACCTTTTGAGCTTTCCGCATCGGAGTTGCTGGATTTCGTAATGGAACTCAAATCGGCAAAGATAGATACAGCACGCAAAATAACAAGAGATGTCAGCTTGGCAGAGATAATCAAAATAGCTGAAGAAAAGGAGTGAGAATGAACTATCTAAAAAGAGTTATAAGAAGCGTGGTTTACTCAAAGAAAAATACAATACTTATCTTAGCGATCTTCGCCTTGCTTGTGACATTGATTCTCTCGGGCATCAGCATATACAGTGCTGCAATGCAGGGGGCCGAGAGGCTAAAAGACGAGGTAAAAGAGAAGATTACCGTGCGCAAAGAGCAAACGATTGAATATGCTTTCAGATTCTATCGTGATTTTACCCTGACCAATGATGATGCAGAGGAGATAAAATCACTTGACTTTGTTGAAAAACACGATGTTCTCGGGTATTCCAACAGCAGGGGCTTGACCGGAATTGAAACTTTCAAGAGTGAAATACAGCAAGAAGAGTTCGGGAAAAACAACATGATGCAGGTGTTCGGCAGTTATGAGAGCGCAAGCCTTGCTCAATTCACAAATGGTGAGGTTGAGCTTTTATCCGGAAGGCATATTTCATATGGCAAACAGGGCGTCATCATTGTCAGTGCAGACACGGCGCGGCTGAGCAACCTAAATTTAGGGGATACAGTTAATCTCGACACGCAGAAGCCAAATGAGGGAGGAGGCAATATAGAACTAGAGATAGTCGGGATTTACTCTTTGTTGAAGGAGTCAAGCTACACGCAGAGCCCAATGTATAACTTGGAGAATATGGCATTCGTTTCCCCCGATGCTGTCTTTACGCTAAATGGAGATAATCAGATATACTCCTTCACGCTCTCTGTGGATTCAATATGAAGAATCCGTGAATACGCGGAGCAAATAAATACGGCATTAGGAGAGAAAGCAGAGACATTGAAAATAGTAGTTGATGATAGAGAGTACCGCTCGTTGAGTTCTTCTGTGACTCTCATGACAACTGTCTCGCAGTTCATGATGTTCGCTGCTTTCGCAATAGGAGTAGTTTCACTGTCGCTTCTTGTCATGATTATGCTTAAGGAACGCGATTTCGAGATAGGTGTGTTGCTCTCCATGGGGGAGAGCAAAATGAAAATCATCATTCAGTTGGTTGCTGAGATTCTTATACCGGTAATTGCAGGGATTGGCATAGCCATATTAATAGCGGGACTTGCGACAGAAGGTTTGATTGAAATAATCTCTCGCGCATCCTCGATAGCCCCGATGATAACAGGAAGTGATGTAGGTTTATTGGCTGTGTCAAGTATAATCATTGTGATATTATCTTCAATATCGACAATAATAAAGGTCAGCAAGTACCACCCGAGGGATATGCTGACACAAATGGGATAACCTAAAAGGAGGCCCACACAGCCGGACGCACTCTGAATCAAGGAGATTATGCTCGACGAACAGAATCTTGATGTGAGCCGTGAGCAGCCGCAGGTAGAGGGAGAGCTTCAGCAGGATTTGGAGATGGGAGAGTGAAATTGAAATTACTTCCGGAAATAGAAAAAGCCGGCACTTATGTGCCGGCTTTCCTGCATTGTCTTTTCTGTTCCATTATATTAGACGTTTTAACTCTTCATAGAAGTTTTCACGAGAACCCGCCAAAACAACGATAATCAAGTGACCGTTCTCTTCGTAAATGCGATAAGCGAGCTCATAATTCACACCCGCATATCTTACATCATATCCGTAGAATCCGTTCAAATCACCTTTCTTCGGGCTGCCGATATATGGATTTTCAGTTAAATCATCAATCGCTTTTTTGAATGCCGCCAGGAGATGCTTATCTTTGATTTTCTTCAGATACCGTTCGGCCGGTTTGGAATACTGTACTTCATACATAGTTATTCCTCCCCGAAAATATCCCGTGTAGTCGCTCCTTTGCGCTTTCCTGCGGCAATCTCATCTGCTTCGCTAATCAACGTGCTGATTGCTCGGCGTATATCGCTGCGTTGTTCCGCAAACCGTTCAATCAACTCATTCCCGCTGTATCCTTGTGCTACTAAATCTTTGAGGATTTCCATAGTGAAATTGTCATCGGCAGTTGATAGGGGACGGATTACAATAGCCCCGTCTTCAAGATAACACTCCACTTCTTTCCCAAAGTTCAGTTGCTCATAGAACTTTTGCGGAATAGTTATTTGCCGTTTTCCTGTTACATTGATTATTTTACGCTCCATTACCTGTCCGGCTGAATTCATTATACTTCCACCTCTCATATTGATTTCATTGTTTCCTTGAAAACATTATATCAAGGAAACAATGAAATGTCAATGGCGGATTTTGTAATGCAGATTTACTCTTCCTTCTGCGGCTGTTTGCCCCATTTCTTTATGAGCAAGGCTAACAGCACAATCAGCCCCGCAACCGCAAGCAGATGCCGCTGATGATGAGCGGCGGCGAGCAGCAGCGAGTGGCGGTAGCGAGAGCACTTGCAAACAGAGGAAAGATTCTTCTGTGCGACGAGCCGACGGGAAACCTTGACACTGAGAACAGCGAAAAGGTGGTGGAGCTGCTGAAAAGCCTGGCTCACGAGCGCGATTATTGCGTCATTGTCATCACGCATGATATGGACATCGCCGACAAGGCCGATGTGGTTTACAGGATTACTGATGGGAGGCTCAGGGGAGAAATAGTCTGATAAAGCGGCGCTTTATGGGAGAAGAGTGAAAGCAGGCAGGGTGGAAGCACCATGCCTGCTTTTTATGATTGCCTGATGGCCTTGCCATGCTCAATAACCCAATTATCTGCGTTGATTCGAATACATTGGTGAAATGAACGCAAAGGCCATAAGGGTTTATGTTCTGCAAATACCGGAGTTCTGTGAGGTTTTTGTAATATAACAGAACAACGGAAAACCCGCTGAATGTCTTCGCCGTCGAAATCCACCTCACCCTCTTTCGGCGATTCGAGCGCCCCCGCGAGGGTGAGCGTAGTGGTCTTCCCGCTGCCCGACGGCTCGACTATCGTGTACAGTTTGCCCTTTTCAAACTCACAGTTTGCGTCCTCCAGTATGACATTCTGCCTGCCCGCGCTTTCATAGAAATACGTGATGTCTTTCAGTTCTAAAATTGACATGATGGCCTCCCTCATGAAAAGTATTGTTTGATAAAATC